>Ga0131853_10017812_pt1 | contig 12935 bp, 8 predicted proteins | sample TergutLab28metaG_FD_92764 | JGI IMG/M metagenome (GOLD analysis project Ga0131853, IMG submission 92764) | Labiotermes labralis P1 segment gut microbial communities from Petit-Saut dam, French Guiana - Lab288 P1 (version 2) (version 2) | ecosystem: Host-associated > Arthropoda: Insects >...
TCCCAGCTGGTGTCATTGGAATTTTTCATTGACATAAAATCCTTCCGATCGCACTATGGTCCTGGGGTCGACTCAGCCTCTAACAGAAATGAGTACCAGGAGCATTTCCTGGGGGTAAAGGCGGCCGGTGCGTAAAGACTGATAACCTTACCACCATCCTGTGCCGTTGTCATGAAATCTGGGAACCTTAACTTCCTGAAACACTCTGGGCACCTCGCGCCTGTAATGGGACTGATTTACTTTTACCTTACATGAAGACATATGTACCTTTATGACAGGATAATATGGTAGAGCGGGGCAGGTCACAGATAATATAATACGGCGCATGCGCATTGCATGCTGGTTAACCAAAGCTACAGGTACAGCTCTATAATATATTATGCACTGTCAATACACAACATACATCAAACAAGATGCAATAATTACAATTAGGTAATATTTGGCTACATGTTTCGGCCGTGACCGGCCATCTTCAGGGCAACTAAGAACAACAATTAAGGTGCAGTAAAAATATTACTCAGTGGGATCCCATTCAGTACAATTTTTACTCTACCTTAATTGCTGTTCTTAGTTGGCCTGAAGATGGCCGGTCACGGCCGAAACATGTAGCCAAATATCACCTAATTTTAATTACTGCATCTTGTTTGATGTATGTTGTATATTGAGGGTACATAATATATTATACAAATTTGATAATACACAAAGGGATGGCCTCTCTCAAATCTACAGGCACATGCTTAGAATATGTAATAATTAGAGTTTTTCCACGACAAGAGTGGTTACGCGAACGCGCCTTAATATTACGTTTGTACGTACATTTGCTTGTCTTTGTATTACGCAGTTCATTCGGAGGCCATGCACAGTAATACAATGTATCTATCCCCTCTCCCCCATTTCCCACGACCTGCTATATTTGCCTTTACAGCACAAGTCCCTGTGTTCCTCTGTTCATCCTGGAATTACGTTCACTGTAATTTTGACATTGATATGTAACGTTGGTTAATGAAAAGTATTTCGGACTGATGGACAAAGGCCGAAGGCGTCTGGAGTGGAATACAGCAATAGGAGAAATGAACGGAAAACCCAACATTTTTTCCCCCCTCCCCTACACCCAATAGTGTAATTCCTCCGAAGTGGCAGTCGTGCTCCTACTGTGGCACTAGTGGCGAATCGTGAGGACTTCGCAAGTTCTGCAATTTTTTTGTTGGGTTTAATATCCGTTTTTCATTTAGAGGCCTCGGTACATTAGGTAAATTAAAAACATCGCCTTGATTTTTCGTTTAAAAGAGCCAGATTCGAAATAAGCCTGGCTAAGCCGGACGAATTAGAAGGGCAACTTAGTATTGCGAAGTGTGCTATTATTGTTATTGCTATTATTATTATGATTGTTATTATTATTATTATTATTATTATAATAAGATGGTATGTCTCCTGTCACAGGCATTTCTTCCTGGTACTTCTCTTGAACCGGCGGTGATCCGCACTGCTCACGCTTCAAGCTTCACATTGCAGTACTTTCCGTATTATGTGTGATGTTCCAGGTATAGCTGTCTTTTGTAGTGAGTCTATCGAGTGTTTTCCTGGTATAGTTTCCACATTTTTCTTTAAACTTCTCGTTAATATTCCAGTGGCTCCAATTATTACTGGTAAAATCGTACATTTCAGGTTCCACATTCGTTGTATCTCTATACACAAACTCTTGTATTTAACTTCTGTTCCGTTTCATTTTGCACAATATTTCTGTCTGCGGGTATTGCCATATCTATCTATCTATCTATCTATATCTATCTATTTATCTATCATTCTATTTATCTATTTATAATTTATTATTATTATCATCATATTCAAAATCATCATTCAACATATGGACCCAGAAGGCAGTGCCGAATCTTATTCCACAAGTCAAGCTTGATGTCTTCTGGTGTGTGACGCCGTGTAGTGTGACAGAAGTGTAGAACGTCCGGAACGACGTGTTGTCTCCTTCATAAGAATATCCACAATGCAAGTACGTAAATCCAGGTTTCAACATATGAATGAGAATAAATACAAAAGATAAGTAATTAGTATTGAACGTCTATTATGCGTCGTCTGCAATAGTATTACGTTTTATTTGAAAAATATTTCGGAAACACTTTCTGTTTATTCGGGTTAACTGGAAAAAAAATATTCACTTGTTCTGTATTCTTCGTCACTGCTACACATTTTTTCCGAAAAGTGTACCCAAATTCGTGGCTCTAACGGCACATCTCTCCATCCTTAAATTCCTTTACATGTAGAGAGTAAAGGGATATATCGACCGTACAGGTATTCTTTAATCGAGGATAATTCGGTTTAAGAGGCATATTTTTTTCTCAGAGTCAGAAAATCGATGTATTCCGTGTGCTGTGTGTGGATCATGGTCAATCTAAGGCAACACCGGGATAGAAAAAAATCCCTGTACTCTGTGTGCTGTGTGTGGATCCTGGTCAATCAAAGGCAACACCAGGAGAGAACATAAATCCCTGTATTCTGTGTGCTGTGTGTGGATTCTGGTCACTCTAAGACAACACCAGGATACAACATAAATCCCTGTAATCTGTGTGCTGTGTGTGGATCCTGGTCAATCTAAGGCAACACCAGGGGAGAAAATAAATAACTTTACTCTGTGTGCTGTATGTGGATCCTGGTCAATTCAAGGCAACACCAGGAAATAACTTAAATCCCTGTACTCCGTGTGCTGTGTGTGGATCCTAGACAATCTAGGGAAACACCAGGATAGAATATAAATCCCTGTAATCTGTGTGCTGTGTGTGGATCCTGGTCAATCCAAGGCAACACCAGGAGGGAAACTAAATCCATGTATTCTGTGTGCTGTGGGGGATCCTGGTCAATCTGAGGCAACACCAGGATACAACTTAAATCCCTGTACTCAGTGTGCTGTGTGTGGATTCTGGTCACTCTAAGGTAACACCAGGATAGAATATAAATCCCTGTATTCTGTGTGCTGTGTGTGGATCCTGGTCAATCCAAGGCAACACCACGAGAGAACAGAATCCCTGTACTCTGTGTGCTGTCTGTGGATCCTGGTCACTTTAAGGCAACATCAGGAAATAAATTAAATCCCTGTATTCCGTGTGCTGTATGTGGATCCTGGTCACTCTAAGGCAACACCATGATAGAAATTAAATCCCTGTATTCTGTGTGCTGTGAGTGGATCCTGATCAATCCAAGGCAACACCAGGTGAGAATTTAAATCCCGTAATCAGTGTGCTGTGTGTGGATCCTGGTCACTCTAAGGCAAAACCAGGAGAGAAATTAAATCCCTGTATTCTGTTTGTATGTGTGGATCCTGGTCACTTTAACACAACACCAGGAGAGAACATAAATCCCTGTACTCTGTGTGTTGTGTGTGGATCCTGGTCACTCTAAGACAACAACAGGAAAGTACTTAAATCCCTGTAAACTCTGTGATGTGTGTGGATCCTATTCACCCTAAGGCAACACCAGGAAACAACTTAAATCCCTGTACACCGTGTGCTGTGTGTGGATACTGGTCATTCTAAGACCAAAACAGGAGACAACTTAAATCGCTGTACTCTGTGTGCTGTGTTTGGATCCTGGTCACTTTAAGACAATACCAGGAGAGAATTTAAATCCCCGTAGTCTGTGTTCTGTGTGTGGATTCTGCTAACTCTAAGACGACACCAGGAGAGAACTTCAAGCGCTTTAATCAGTGTGCTGTGTGTGGATCCTGGTCAAACCAAGGCAACACCAGTAAAGAGCTTAAATCCCTGTACACAATGTGCTGTGTGTAGGTCCTGGTCACTCTAAGGCAACACTAGGATAGAAATTAAATCGCTGTAATCTGTGTGCTGTGTGTGCAACCTGGTCACTCTAAGGCAACAAAAGGAGAGAACATATAAACGCCGTACTCCGTGTGCTGTGTGTGGATCCTGGTCAATCCAAGGCAACACCAGGAGAGAACTTGAATCCCTGTACTCTGTGTGCTGTGTGTGGATCCTGGTCACTCTAAGGCAACACCAGAATATAAATTAACTCCATGTATTCAGTGTGCTGTGTGTGGATTCTGGTCACTCTAAGACAACACCAGAGGAGAATTTAAATCGCTAAAATCAGTGTGCTGTGAGTTGATCCTGGTCAATCCAAGGCAACACCAGGAAAGAACTTAAATCCCTGTACTCAGTGTAGTGTATGTGGATCCTGGTCACTCTAAGGCAACACTAGGATAGAAGTTAAATCCGTGTACATTGTGTCCTGTGTGTGGAACCTGGTCACTCTAAGGCAATACCAGGAGACAACTTAATCCCTGTACTCTGTGTGCTGTGTGTGGATCCTGGTCAATCCAAGGCAACACCAGAATATAACTTAACTCCATGTATTCAGTGTGCTGTGTGTGGATCCTGGTCACTCTAAGGCAAAACCAGGAGAGAAAATAAATCCCTGTACTCTGTGTGCTGTGGTGGATCAGGTTCACTCTAAGGCAACACCAGGAAATAATATAAAACCCTGTACTCAGTGTGCTTTTTGTGGATACTGGTCACTCTATGTCAACAACAGGATAGAATATAAATCGCTCTACTCTGTGTTCTGTGTGTGGATCCTGGTCAATCTAAGAAAACACCAGGAGAGAACTTAAATCGCTTTACTCAGTGTGCTGTGTTTGGATCCTTGTCAATCCAAGGCAACACCAGGAGAGAACTTAAAACCCTGTACTCATTGTTCTGTGGGTGGATCCTAGTCATTCTAAGGCAACACCAGGATAGAATTTAAATCGCTGAACTCTGTGTGCTGTGTGTGGATCCTTGTCAATCCAAGGCAAAACCAGGAGAGAACGCAAATCCCTGTACTCTCTGTGCTGTGTGTGGATCCTGGCCTCTCTAAGGCAACACCAGGAGAGAAATTAAATCGCTGTACTCAGTGTGCTGTGTGTGGTTCCTGCTCAATCCAAGGCAACACCAGGATATAACTTAAATCCCTGTACTCAGCGTGCTGTGTGTGGATACTGGTCAATCTAAGGCAACACCAGAATAAAAATTAAATTGCTGTATTCTGTGTGCTGTTTGTGGATCCTAGTCACTCTAAGGCAATACAAGGAGAGAATTAAATATCTGTACTCTGTGTGCTGTGTGTGAATCCTGGTCACTCTAAGGCAAGACCAGGATAGAATATAAATCGCTGTGTTCTCTGTGCTATGTGTGGTTCCTCTTCACTCCAAGGCAACACCAGGATTGAACGTAAACCCCTGTACTAAGTGTGCTGTGTGTGGATCCTGGTTACTCTAAGGCAACACCAGGATACAATTTAATTCGCTGTACCCTTTGTGTTGTGTGTGGATCCTGTTCAATCTAAGGCAACACCAGGAAATAATTTTAATCCCTGTACTGAGGGTGCTGTGTGTGGATCCTGGTCACTCTAAGGCAACACCAGGAGAGAACTTAAATCGCTCTATTCAGTGTGTTTTGTGTAGATCCTGGTTACTCTAAGGCAACAACAGAATAGAAATTAAATCGCTCTATTCCGTGCTCTGTGAGTTGATCCTGGTCCCTCTAAGTCAATACCAGGAGAGAATTTAAATCCCTGTACTCTGTGTGCTGTGTGTGGATCCAGGTCACTAGAAGTCAACATCAGGAGAGAACTTAAATCGCCGTACTCCGTGTTCTGTGTGTGGATCCTGGTGAATCTAAGGCAACACCAGGAAATAACAAAAATCCCTGTACTCTGTGTGCTGTGTGTGGATCTTGGTCAATCCAAGGCTAAACCAGGACAGAACTTAATCCCGGTACTCTGTGTAATTTGTGTGGTTCCTGGTCAATCCAAGGCAATGCCAGGATTGAAATTAAATCTCTGTAATCTGTGTACTGTGTGTGGATCGTTGTCACTCTAAGGCAACACCAGGATGGAGCATAAATCCTTGTACTCTGTGTGCTGTGTGTGGATCCTGGTCAATCCAAGGCAACACCAGTAGACAGCTTAATTCCCTGTACTATATGTGATGTGTGTGGATCCTGGTCACTCTATTGCAACAACAGGATAGAATTTAATTCCCTCTACTCTGTGTGCTGTGTGTGGATCCAGGTCAATCCAACTCAACGCCAGGAGATAACTTAAATCCCTGTACTCTGTGTGGTGTGTGGATCCTGGTCACTCTAATGCAACACCAGGATAGAATTAATTCCCTGTACTCAGTGTGCTGTGTGTGGATCCTGGTCAATCCAAGGCAAAACCAGGAGAGAACGTAAATCCGTGTACTCTCTGTGCTGTGTTTGGATCCTGGTCACTCCAAGGCAACACCAGGAGACATCTTATATCGCTGTACTCAGTTTGCTGTGTGTGGATCCTTGTCAATCCAAGGCAACACCAGGAGAGAACTGAAATCCCTCTACTCAGTGTGCTGTTCGTCGATCGTTGTCACTCTAAGGCAACACCAGGATAGAATTTAAATCGCTGTATTCTGTGTGCTGTTTGTGGATTCTTGTCACTCTAAGGCAACAACGGGATAGAAATTAATTCGCTGTACTCAGTGTGCTGTGTGTGGTTCCTGGTCACCCTAAGGCAACACCAGGATATAACTTAAAACACTGTACTCAGCGTGCTGTGTGTGGATACTGGTCACCCTAAGGCAACACCAGGACAGAACTTAAATCGCTGTATTCTGTTTGCTGTGTGGATCCTGGTCACTCTAAGGCAATACCAGGAGAGAACTTAAACCCCTGTACTCTGTATGCTGTGTGTGGATCCATGTCACTCGAAGTCAAAAACAGGAGAGAACTTAAATCGCCGTACTCCGTGTGCTGTGTGTGGATCCTTTTACGCTAAGGCAGCACAAGGAAATAACTTATATCAATGGACTCAGAGTGCTGTGTGTGGTTCGTGGTCACTCTAAGGAAACACCAAGAATTAACTTAAATCCCTGTACTCTGTGTGCTCTGTGTGGATCCTGGTCAGTCTAACGCAACACCAGAATAGAATTTAAATCCCTGTACTCTGTGTGCTGTGTGTGGATCCTGGTCAATCCAAGGCAACACCAGGAAATAATTTATATCCCTGTACTCCGTGTGCTGTGTGTGGATACTTGTCAATCCAAGGCAACAGCAGGATAGAAATTAAATCCCTGTACTCTGTGTGCTGTGTGTGAATCCTCGTCACTCTAATGCAATACCAGGATACAACTTAAATCCCTCTACTTTTTGTGCTGTGTGTGGTTCCTGGTCACTCTAAGGTAACACCAGGATAGATCTTAAATCCCTGTACTCTGTGTTCTGTGTGTGGATCCTGGTCAATCTAAGGCAACACCAGGAGAGAACCTAAACCTAATGAGCCACAAATTTGATATTTGTTGGGCCGTGCATCATTGTGATAACTGAATAATAAAAACCAATTAGATGCCACTTATTATTTTATTTTATTTCTTATAGGCTCAACAATTTCACATTCGCAACACTCATTAACACTAACAACACATCCAATTACCAATCCACTAATGAAACACACAACAGAACACTACGATCACCGTGCATAAAAATCACAACTAATAATATTAACAGAAACACGTTACCAGATACAACCAAGCGTCAAAGAACTTCACACCGACACATACAACTAAGAACCATAATGTTACATTAAAGCTACCCCATCCACCTCTACAGAACGAAACGACAAATGTGTTAATCAACATCATAGTCGCGAGCTCCTGATGATGGGCATAGTAATGACCGAAACATGTTGAACCTATAAGAAGTACAATAAAATAATAAGTGGCATCCAGTTGGTTTTTATTCTTCAGTTATAATGAGCCACGATGTTTTCCTGTGGAGATCTTCGCCCCTCTGTCACGTTACTTAGCGCATATAAGTAATTATTACCGACATTTCGGGGAGACCTATCGGGCCCCATCTTCAAGGGTCAAGAAATCCACGATTTCTTGACCCTTGAAGATGGGGCCCGATTTGTTGTCCTGAAACGTCGGTACGGCACTGCCACTCTGCCCTACGTAATATCCCAGAAGAGCGCAGATCTCATATACGACGCGGCTGAAGCCTGAAGTCACGCATTCCCTGTACTTCATTCACAAATATCGTGCTGTATTTCATTCGAGTCTCGTAACATTCTTCATGCAACGCGGGGTAGGAGTTCAGGCTAACGTGACAGCTTAAAGCAACGTTTATCGATGTGTGTGGTGTGTACGTGTGTGCGTGTGAGTGCGTGCGTGCTTGTGCTTGCGCGTGCGTGTGTGTGCGTGCGTGCGTGCGTGCATGAGCGCGTGTGCGTGTGTGTTTGTGTTTGCGTGTGTGTGTGTGCATGTGTGTGTGGTGTGTGCGTATGCGTATGCGTGTATGCGCGCGTGTGTGTGTGTGCGTGTGCGTGCGTACATGAGCGCGTGTGCGTGTGTGCGCGCGCGTGTTTGTGTTTTCGTGTGTGTGTGTGTGTGTGTGTGTGTGCATGTGTGTGGTGTTTGCATATGCGTATGAGTGTGTGCGCGCTTGCGTGCCTGCGTGCGTTTGTGCGTGCGCGTGTGTTTGTGTTTGTGTTTGTGTGTGTGTGTGTGTGTGTGTGTGTGTGTGTGTGTGTGTGTGTGTGCAGTCTCCCAGTCGAGTAATTTTGCCACTTGACAGTAATTTCCTTGAATTTCTATATTCACGTCATTTTAAAGTACGTGTATTAGTCAAAAAGATACTTTCATTGTACTGCCGTAAATTACGATTTGATGACGAAATGAAAGGTGGAACGCTAGCTGCCAAAATTTCACGGTAGGTGCTCTAAAGTCCAGTCGGTACTACGCATCGCTAGGTTTAACACGAATGAACTTGCATTTTTCCCCAAATAATGCACAATGTATCTAATTTAACTATTAGTACACACAATGATTGTGGACCGGGTAGCGTAGTCGGTATAGCGACTGGCTACGGGCTGGACGGTCTGGGAATCGAATCCCGGTGGGAGCGAGATTTTCCGCACCTGTCCAGACCGGCCCTGGGACCCATCCAACCTCCTGTACAATGGGTACTGGGTCTTTCTCGGGGTAAAGACCGGCCGGGGCGTGACGCTTACCCCTCACCTCTTCTAGTGCGGTGGTCAAGAAACAGTAGAGCTATACCTCTACTCCCCCTATGGGTCATACGCGCTGTACAGAGCCTCAGTGCCTGTACAAGGGTACACTTTACTTTTACCTTTAAACACATTGATTATTTTCCTAAAGAGAATTCAGTAATTGGAGTGCCAAATGGAGATGTTTTCTGTGAGGTACGTGTTAAATTTTGTTTTTTTATTTGTATGTGGATATACAGTTTTAAGCCTTTAAACGCGAAGTTGAATCCCATCTGCCATTTGCTGGCATTATTAGGAGCTCACCCTATTCTCCACGTTAGCAGGATAAAGGTTAGAGGACTATAATATAAATTTGATATATTTGTTAAATGCAATTGTGTAGCCACCCGGTGGCTGTAGTGCAGTACACATCTACACACAAACAATACACAGAACGACGCAAAAACACACAGTATATGGAATAACACAAGCATTTTGGATGAGTGCGGGCCGTGCCCCATAATAGCTGAAATTGCTGTTGAAAATATGGAATTTTGAAGATCACGACACTGCGGTGTCTCGAAACGTCGTTTACCTTTGACCAGTGACAAAGCGCCGTATACCACAAGAACGGAACCGTCAGCTGCACTGCTGGGAAAACGTCAGATCCTTGCACGGATGAATGATCATTTGGTAGTAACTCCCAGCTGGTATCAAGTTAATTTAACTTGGTTAAAGAGAAACAGGGCTTTTAGATGAGGTTTATGTGATTCAGTGGCGAGTCGGGTGGCCATTTCTCGTTATATAAGACAAAGGTAAAGTTGAAGCTTTCCCTACACAGACCTGTACAGAACCTTAGGGATCCAGGAGTTTGAAACTCCCAGAATTTCTAGCCAGTCCGCACATAAAGTTACCAGGTTACGAACCCTACACACGGGTCGTCTCCCCTCCCTCCTCAGAAAATATTCCTGTCACTCTTTTCTGTTAGAGGCTGAGTCGACCTCAGTACCATGGTGCTGCTAGAAAATGTCTAATGACGCAATCGGGAATCGAACCCGCGATCATCGAGCTTGTAACGCAGTTATTTCTGAAGTTAGTGAGAATGACGTGAATATTAGCTTGCGAAGAACATTAAGCAGGCTAAATCTGGTTGTAACTCTGCCAACAGTTGATACACAACACTAATCACTCAGAGAATGTTGTACTGTATTGTACCGCTCGCTGTAATGTAGGAATCACGTGGAGGCTCTGCTCGTGGCTTGCGGCGCATGAGTCTTTTGTTTAGGGTGGGGGTAGAGCAATGGTGGTGGTGGTGTGTGTGTGTGTGTGTGTGCTGTAGAGGCAGTTTGCTGACAGCACGTGATCCACAGCACAGCTGTCTTACAGTGTCCTACAGTCGAGAAATGTAACTGATCAGTGGGTGAAATGATTGTGAGTTTTTAATGGTGCGTCTTACCTTTCTACAAACTGTGATAAATCCACAGTGTAAGTACCTGGTTCTGTGTAATATGGTATAAACTTACAACTTTCATTCTGGCCCGTTTGATTTTAATGCTAGCGACAGGTTTTTCTTGTAATTTTATAATAAGAGATAGTTTTAAAATAGACGGCCATTTTGGTTCCTGTAAGGTACAGTAGTAGGTGTATTTTTGCCTGATATTTTAAGGGGTAATGTTATATTATCATTATGATATACAAATCTAAACAAGTAACAAGGACGTTCTTTCACGCAAAGCAGGTTGGTCCCACAAAAATTGATTCTCATGACAACTTACAAGCAACAAGTAAAGTAACGCAGTTTCTACAATAATGGGCAACGAGAGGTACTGGAGGTTTTCATTCCAGTTATTTTGAACAGTTTTGTGTTTTGACGGATGTAATGCCTTGCAAATTCGTTAGACGGGAATCGACATTTCGGAGTAAATGGGTGTCTCCGTTGTCATGAAAGATTATCATCTCTGAAAAGAAAAGTATTGGATTGTTTCGAAATGTTACCATCTGTGTACCAAATAACAATGTCACGTCGGAGGAGGCAGTAATTTTTGTACATTTAATTGTCTGAGACAGTTATATTGCTTATTATACTAGTCTGAAAATTGCAGCATTAGAATATTCGTTTAGCGGAATGAGGTGTTCATTTTATTATTATTATTATTATTATTATTATTATTGGTTTACATATAGATATTTATAAATGTTCTAAGTCGATTTAGGATTCGTACATTGACTTTTTTAAGAATAACAATAAGCATCTCACAAAAATGAAAAGTTATAGTAATATGGATTTAGTCGTCCTAAAAAAAATAATGGTAGGGTTTTCGTGTTCCTGCCATGGTACATGGAGGGAATAGAAGTATGGCTCCAGTTATTCGTAGCCACGGCGCAAGACGGAGGTGAGTGTTCAACCTTCCGCTCCGTCCGATTTACCCTCGCAGATATTACCTCGATGCTAATTGGATAGGAAGCTAGGTGAGCCCCAGAGCGCAACTGTAGTCTTTGGAGAGGCGAAACGTTTCTTTCTCATAGCGGAAGTCGAATTCGGGTTTGTTCAGGCCCTAGCCTGGTTAGTGAACAGATTACGCCATCCCATTAATTACAATTAATACTGTTATGTTCTTAACTTGTGCAGAAATAAAATATTTTATTGCTGTACGTTTTAACGACATTGGTGTAAGCTCCCTGAGAATTGCAATCGCGCCGAAACATGTAGCAGAAAATTAATAGTAAAATATATAATATGTAGAATTGTGCATTTGTTGGTGTTGATAGAGTGCATTCGGTGTTTGTTGCGATAATAATAGAAGTTACATAGATATACTGCGGTAATTTGTAATGAGAAGCAGCAGGTAGCTTGAATCATCACTGCACTAAGTAGTTAAGAGAGGATCAATATTTTTCTGTAAGTAGAGCCATGTCGGGCACAACAGATGACAAACGTGGGCTATTACTATTTTAACTTCTGTATCAACTCTGAGAACTGTGGTATTCTGTGTTATTAAGCAGCCAGTAATGTTTAATTCCTTACCGACGTTTCGGGACAACCTATCGGCCTCATTTTCACCGTTAAAGAATTCTTGGCCCTTGAAAATTATACGGATAGGTTGTCCCGAAACGTCGGTAAGGAATTAACTACTACTCGCTGCGTAATAACCCATAAGAGCGCAGTTCTCGTCTACTTCCCTGGCGGAAGCCTGAAATCTCGCGTTGTTGACATCGTTATGTGGAATTCCTTGCATGAACGGTACTTAAGGACGATTTATATGGAATTGTAGGTATGATTTGAAAATTTAGAGTAATTAGGTAAATACGGATTTTGGAGTTCTCACAGCAATGTTGATAGGGATCCAGTTCCAAGACTGAACTGCTTAGAGTCTGAACATAAAGTCAGAAATCATTCGTGATATCCTGGTAATTATTTGTCAATCGTATTGAAAGAGAGCTTAATCTCTAAAAACTGTTCAATTTATCCAAATTGTTTAGCGCAGCTGTTAATGTTCTATTGATTTTTGTCGGAATAGTCGCGTGTCTTGTCTGTGATACTACGCCAGTGAGAGAGACACAGAGAGAAAGAGAAGGTCAAGGATGCAGTATAGTTTATCAATGTCTACATTTCGCGGTACCAAAACTGTAGGCAGCGAGGTTTCCGCGTGCACCGAAACTGCTACCAGAGTGCCCTGAGACGTTTCCTGAGTTTCGTTTTCATTTTAAACCTGAATATTCACTGTGATGAAACAATGTAACTTCGAATCTCCTGTTTATGTCTCTGGAGGTTTAAAAATCATCCATTATATATGAGTCATAACTGAAGATAAATGATTTTTGGTTTCAGAGTATATTGTCGTTGTGGTAATTAAAACTGTGTAACACGTATTTTAAATCCTATTTCAAAATAATAATAATAATAATAATAA
>Ga0131853_10017813_pt1 | contig 12935 bp, 5 predicted proteins | sample TergutLab28metaG_FD_92764 | JGI IMG/M metagenome (GOLD analysis project Ga0131853, IMG submission 92764) | Labiotermes labralis P1 segment gut microbial communities from Petit-Saut dam, French Guiana - Lab288 P1 (version 2) (version 2) | ecosystem: Host-associated > Arthropoda: Insects >...
ATGCACCGTACCGCAATGTTTGTATGTTGCTCTGTTTGTGATGCACCGTACCGCACTGTTTGTATGTTGCTCTGTTTGTGATGCACCGTAATGCACTGCTTGTATGTTGCTCTGTTTGTGATGTACCGTAACACACTCTTCGATACAAAACATAATTCGCTGTTAAAATCCGGTTACGTGAAAACTTCGACACAAGATACAGTGAAGAAACTTGTTTTGGGCTGTTAAAATTTCTTGAAATGTGAAAGTGAATTTGCATTAAAACGGGTGCTGAAACAACTTTGTTTGGTGTGCGTGTTGTTCTTTAAGACGAGGGTGTGAACATTTAAGAATGTTCAGAATAAATAAAATAACATACCAGCTTGATACATCAAGCAAATTATAAAAAATATAATTGATAATAATATGCATTTGTGACCAATCCTGCAATAAAGATATACTACCGTTTATCAGGAAGAGGCCTTTTGGAATATCCTTGCGTGGATGCAACAAAATGTAACTTTGTAATTAAGTATTAAAAGCCGAGAATTGAATAAGCTGGGTATTTTACAACATATTTATTGTACAAATTTATTGTGCAAATTTAACATTGTACAGACATCTAGCTTAATTACCCTGGAAACGTTCAAATAACACTGTAGAGGCCAGTCCGGTCCGTCGGTCGGTTCGTCGGTCAGTCGGTCAGCGAAGTGACTAGAGCTAATGGTGGTATGCGCAAAGGGTTGTGGTTCGTTTTCTGGAAGCGGTAGATGCAGAATGTGGGGCCCCGTTCCGAATGGTGAAGCTGACAGAACTTGGCATTGACTGCTCGCTGACGTGCAGTGACCAGGTGCGGATGTGTCGCCACTTGGTCCAAAAGGCGTTCTTGAAAGCAACGTCGCTGTCGAAAGTTGTTGAAAACGTGCGTACAGTGAATAGGAAGACGGAAGAGCGTAATCAGTAAGGTATCTGGGCTACGTTTTATACAGCCGAGGAATCGTGGTTCGATTGCTGGCAAGGGAAATAAATTTATCTGCATTACAAAGCGTCCAGACAGGTTCTGGGGCACAGCCACCTCGCTAGGTAATGAAAACCGGAGGTTCTCTCCGGTTGGGAAAAGTGACCGAAGCGTGTAGCTGACAGCTGACCCTCATACAGTACTGAAGCTGATAATGATGGAGCTACAAATCCACTCCCAGACCTATCTTTATGGAAGTTGTAGGGTCAGCTTTACCGTAGAGTATGTGACGCCAAATAGCAAGTCATTTGGTGTCTGTAACACTGTGACAATCAACAGCATGTGCACCCAACTGCACAAGCACAGAGCTGATGGCTTGTTACAACGAGATGTATAGGTAAATTAGATGAAATTAACAATGCGAGGACACAGTTTAACATAAGGTCTTCGGGCAAGAATATGAATTAGAGCTATGATTTAGACCAACTGCTTACTATTATCTTTATTTTAATTAATTTTGGTTGAGAAGTATCTTGGGAAATCTCCACAGGCAAGATGAAGAGATCTTCAGGGACTTAGCTTATGATGTTGGGAAGGGGTGTAAGTGGTTGTAAAGTATGGTCAGTGTCCAAAAATAATGAACTGCCTCTGCTTTGCTAGTGCTGCCTGCAACATTAGCAGCACGACACTCGCGGTGTGTCTAAGTGGGTTCCATAAAGGACAGCCCTTTAAACCGATCATTATGTACATCTAGGGTAAATGCAAGTCCAAGGGATTCTGTCGGTAGGAAGGACTTCCAAATATGCAATAAAAGTATACTGTTTAATTCTGAGGTTGGTATCCCTCTTCCTAACTGTATTAAATAACACTTATACCGGCAACAAAACTTGTATTAGTCTTAGTAATAAATGTGGAAAGTTATTTAATAATAATAATAATAATAATAATAATAATAATAATAACGACGTTGAAGGTTTACAATTAGAATCCCATTTAGCCAAGGAAAGGTGCTTCCCCATAACTGCTCATTGTGAAACACACGCTTGGACAACTGTAAACCAAAGGAAGGAGGAAATTTGTTTACTTTTGTTCGGCATGAAAAAGTCGTTTTTTCATCTGTTTGACATCCTAAGGTCAAATGTCAAATTTCCCTCCCTGTATAGGCTCATCACTAAACTCCCTTCAGTCATATTTCCATGTGTGTGTCCATTCAGGTGCTACAAAAAAACCCAGCACCATGTCCAGCGTCCAGTTATCCAGCTTTAAGTTTGAAGTACCAGTTTGTTTTCTAAACACACCGATCGAAACGTCACTAAAACTGCAAAAATATTTTTGTTATTATAATTTTTTTATCTCCTACTCATTGTTTGCAATTCAATATCACTTAAGCCTGCGAAGGCTGCAATGAACCTACATTATATACCACGAATTATTTCGTACCTCACAGAAAACACAGTGTGTTTCCATTATGAATACCAATCAGTTAATTTTGAAGAGGGAAGTAATGGCTTTTGTTGTAAGAATCATCAGAAGTACATAAATAGACTGTGTCACCAAATACACAGTTTTGATGGTTAAATCAACCGGCATATGTAATAACCGGCCTGTTTAATTATTAATTTAAGCACCCTATGATTAAGCACGATATCAACAACACAGACAGACAGATATTTTACAACAGGATCTTGCAAAAATGTTGCTTCTCTTCCACCCTTCTTCCCAACTAAAGTCTCGGAATTTTTGAAACGACAAGAAGTGCTCAGGCACTCGAAATCCTGCTCTGTCATAATTTTGAGAGGGGGGAAGGGGGAGGGGAGGTGGTGAAACATCCACAGAGTCTAAGTCGTAAATCTGTCTAGTTTTTTTTAACAAGGCGATTGCACAAGGCAAAAGACCAAAAGCTAAGGTTTTCTGTTCATGGTAGCGATTATAACGGAATTTAAGACTAACATATGGGTACAGAGTTCCGTACTGCACAGTGCGTTGCTGTGGAGCTGCTGTCACACGTGCTGCATTTAAGTCTTTATTTATTTATTTATTTATTTATTTACGTAAATGTTATTGTCATTTAACAAGTGACAAATAAAGGTTAATAATTTGAAATTATGTATGTTTCGTGCAGAAAGACACGTCACAATATATATAGCATCATCATCATCATCATCACATATCTGTCGTGGAGTTGGGCCACTTGATGACCCGTTCCGGTCTCACGTATCCAGAAGTCTCTCCAAAGGTCTACCATGATTCTTTCTGCCAGTTGGTCAGTAGCGTTTCATTACCCTGGGTAATCTATTTCGAGGCATTCTATTTACATGTTGTATTCAGTTTCTCTTGAATTCCAGTAATTTGTCCAAAATTGGCGTTATTTTTATCTCCTTTGCAATTTGTGCATTTGTTTTATAATCTGTCCAAATGTGTCCTGCTGTTCTTCTCGTGTATTTCATCTCTGCTGCTGTTACTCTAGTACATGTACTGTAATTATAGTGAAGTTGTTGCTGTATTTGCTGCAAAAGGTTTAACAGACCTGCAAGGAAATTCGCGAATATATAAACAGAATTATTCTAAGCTCTTACCTTCGATCATATTTGAACTCACATTCTAGACATAAAATTTTCTCAAAATCCTTTCTCGAAAATCTAGCATTATGTCATGAACATAACAAACCCTAATTATATTATGTTAGACAGTAGTAACTGTAGAATAAGAACCAACTAGATGCTTCTTATTCTTTTAATATATTTCTTATAGGCTCAGCATGTTTCGAGCAGCATTATTCCCATCATCAAGAGCTCACAACTATAATGTTGATTACCACATTGGTCATCTCGTTCTTGGGTTGCTGTAGGTTGGAAGTTAGGTGCGGTTAGGCTGGAACAGTGTCCGGGCTGCAGGCTATATCTATAGGCTATTCTAGCCTACCCGCACATAACTTACAACCTACAGCAACCCAAGAACGAGACGACCAATGTGGTAATCAACATTATACTCGTGAGCTCCTGATGATGGGAATAGTAGTGCCCGAAACATGTTGAGCATATAAAAAGTACAATAAAAGAATAAGTGACATCTAGTTGGTTCTTATTCTTCAGTTAGCACAGTGATACACCGTCCAACACACATAAAAATCGTCAGACAGCAGTGTTTGTGTGATACTAGGTACCTCAAGAAAAACAGAAAGAACGCGGACTGTATACAGAACACAACAAATATTGTACTTAGTGACTATAGCTGTCATCATTATGTTCCTAATTTATATATCGGGGAAAGTATTGAAATTTGCGTAGGTCTGCTTGCGTAAACAAAATTCACGGTATTAAAATAGATTGCAGGTTAAACTTGTGCATACTTTTATAATGGTAATGATGGTTAAATTTAATCAAAACCCTTTCATCCGCGGTCGAATTATCACAAGTGGATGCACACGTGTTGCGGAATAGGTCAGCCAAATAAAATATGCGACTCTGGAATGATACCAGCTGGCTCTTTCACCCAGAACACAACAAGCAGTGTTGTGACGTAATAATGGCAATATTTTGGGGAAGCACCGTTCTTTGTTTCGTCCGCTCGACGCGGTGAGGCGCAGGACGTGAGCGGGACCTGAAAAGAAGAAAAAGAAAAACCATTACAAGAACAAAACCCGGAATTAGACATACAAGTACAAAAGTTCAATACAGGAGCAACAGATAGAGTCTAGAAGCGAAAAGGTTGTGGCTTCAGGAAACTCACCTGTGCTGTTCGCATTCCTGAGCTTCATAAGGACGTCTTCTTAAGCTAAAAGAAATACAAATGCTGGAATCTTGCTTCAGTACGCCCCACACTTTAACAGTGCTGGTCTTGAATATGTTACACGTAATCCTCTGCCGTTTGTTATTTGTTCTTTACAGAAATATTCTCTTTTTTTAAAAAAAAAGGGGGGGTATATGTACATAACTGTACTGAACATTCTGAACACAATTATAAGCAGTCGGTTATGCCCGGTAAACAAACAGACACGGTAAAACGAAGTGAAAATTTTCGTTTTCATATGCTATTTAGTTCCGTTCAGTCGTCGAAACAGCAGAAGGCCCAAATCGTACAGCTCTGAAACCGAGATGTAACTCTGTAGCCGTAACAGCACGGCAATCAAACAAGAGCGCAACGTCACGGACCGTGCTGTATGTGAACCTGCAGCGACAGACACGGCGTCAGAAATGTTCCCCTCTCTGCCTGCGGCCGGCCTGCGCTACAAAATCATGTCGACAATTCCGCTTTTAATTTGTTGCTGCTTCCAGAACTGTTTTCTTTCGATCAGAACATGTGGGATTTTAGCAATATTGTACAGGCAGAAGAAACGGAATTACTCATTACGTAAATAAATAAATAACATAACAGTTACATTCTTCATGGCAGTTATATAACTCTAACGCCTCGAAACCTGGCGGTCAGTGGCAGAACTATACACTTCTATACGTACAGGTCAGTTCTGAATGTAATCATATGTTTGTTGTTGCCTTCTGAACAGTACAAAGCTCAATAAACTCTTATAATAAAACCAACTAGGTGCACTAATTTCTCAAATTTATTTTTGGAATAAAATTCTACATGTTTCGGACAGTTCCTCTGTCCATTATCAGGAGTTTTTCACTGTACACACAGCAAACTTGTATGTATTGCTGCGTGTACAGTGAAAAACTCCTGATGATGGACAGAGGAACTGTCCGAAACATGTAGAATTTTATTCCAAAAATAAATTTGAGTAATTAGTGCACCTAGTTGGTTTTATTATAAGAATATATCACGATGCACGGTCATCTGAACGTCAAAATACTCAATAAATCTTTTGTGCAAGATGTTTCTGCAGTGTAAATGGCGCTGTTTGTGAACGCTGAATTACATTCTGTTAATTCTCTATGAGTCCACCGCCTTTTGATGAACTGCAGCTAAGTGTCTAGCTATTTGCATCCGTATTGAAGCCTTTCACAGTTTGCCACTGACATGAGAGGCCAATTACATACAAATCATGCAACATGTCTTGTTCACAATGTCCCTGCAGTGCGAGCTATCTGGGAGAAATAACAAAATATCTTCTCACTCTCTCTCTCTCACTCTGTCTCTCTCACTCGCTCTAGCATTATTTCATTGGTCGTGGTGCCAGCTGAACCTGTCAAGTTGTCACCGTGTCACATAAATAAGTACAGACACAAACAATTACCCACCCCTCCCAAATTAATGTCCATTGTGCCTGCAAACGCTGAACTGGAGACAAAACACTAAAGTCACAAAATATAATCGCCCACAGACTAGCAAGTTAAAAAATAATAAATCCACAGACTTGCCAACTCGACCTTAACCTACGCCCTAGTCATGGCCGTTGCAGCATCAAATACAATGTTGCCTGACACGGTGGGGTCTTATCACGACAGGACTGGGGCCGGACTGACATCATGATGAGCTGTGTCGGTGCTGTGGCGTACCCGATTTGCTGCGAATACCTCGCCCATCCTCCGGCAGATGGGTCCTAACCGCTAACAGTTACGAAATGCGCGTTGCTCCTACTGCGGCTGTTCCTGGTTCTTGTCTACCTCAGACGTACTAACGAAACTGGTAGTACCCAGCGGTAAGACATGTGCTGCAGGGAATAAAAACAGGCCAAATGAATTCTAAATTATAGTTTTTTATCCAGTGCGAAAAGAACAAACCGTCGACAGCTTCCACTGACGAAAATGCAAACCAAAGATGTCGTGTTCTAAAGACTCTCCATCGAGTTCGTAAATCAGAAGACAAGACAATCTCGCCGTCAGGCCTGTGGCAACACTCCACCAGTGCAATAAGAGACCTGTCTAGTCAACATAGCCTGGTGTCTAGTCACAGAAATGTCCATTTATTCGACCGCAAATTAATGAGTACATCAGTCAAATTTTATTTGTGTCAAACCTCGAACTCTGACGCAAATCTGACCAACTATACCAATGCCTGACCTGTAAATGCTACTGATCGAACATTTCGTTCTCCATATGTAAGAGCCTACGACACCCATCCTCCATTACCGCCAGCCGGTGGTCATGGTTCACTGTCTGTTGCTGGCACTCCATATACCGGACCTACCTTTCGTTGTTGTCCAGCGATGCATTCTCCAAATGCTGAGTCTTCTGGCTATTTGACACAATGCATTCACAACACAGCCACAAAATCAAGCACAAGATATGCTTTATAAATGTCAGTATTCAGTGTCTATAACGTTACAGATACACACATGTGCCTTTCGCCATTGAAGTGAAAGACGGATAAAACAAATGAGTTCTGTTTTCGTTGTTACACCGTGCATGTTGTCGAGTTACTCAATTATTATACCAACTACTGCACATATATAAAATTTATAAAATTTACACCTTAAAACATTACAACATTAAAAATGATCCGACATATTTCGGTCCTAGGACCATCATCAGGGAGCCATATCGTCCTTGCTAAAGTCACACTATAGAATGTCACATTAATTTCGCTGTACCGGTTGGGTATTGTGGCAGCATGCCTCTAATACAAATTATACCAAGTAATATGTTTACCCAAAAGAAAACATATTACATACAGGACACGGTGAAAGCTTAAAATCAAGTACACCAAGTAAGTATCGTCAAAATAAATATTAGAATAATTTTGTACAACAAGCCTAATTTTTTCTTACAAAATTATTCTAATATTTATTTTGACGATGCTTACTTGGTATAATTTGTATTACAGGCATGCTGCCACAATACCCAACTGGTAGAGCGAAATTAATGTGACTTTTTATAGTGTGATTTTAGTAAGGACGATACGGCTCCCTGATGATGGTCCTAGGACTGAAACATGTCGGAGCGTTTTTAATATTTTAATGTGTAAATTTTATAAATTTTATATATGTGCAGTGGTTGGTATAATAATTGATTTCTGTTTTGTTGAATCTTTGTCCTTCCAATGCGAATTATTCACAGGGAGAAACTGTAAAGGATCTTTTGTAACTCTCTCCCTCTCGCACTGACATCGCACGTCGTGCCGACCGAACCCTGCCCATAAAACACCCTGCGGTATACAGAAACACATAAATACTTAAAACTAAACCCTCCCAACACACGGCGCTAATTACGCCACTTAGCCTGTCCACAAATCCTAACTGGGACACCTAACGGGGAGGGCGTGGAGGACAAAACTTACAATCTGTCTAAAAAAAATCACATTCGCAGGGTTGCCAATTCGACCTTAACCTACGCACTAAGTCATGACGGCTACCGCATCAAATACAGAGTTGCCTGACATGCCGTGGTTTTATCATGCGCAGCCTGGGGCCGGACTGACGTCATGATAAAGTTGTGTCGGTGCTGTGGCGTACCTGATTTGATGCTAGTATCCAGCCCATTCTCCTGCGGATGGGTCCTAACCGCTAAAGGTTCAACCCACACTGTTTTGCTTTTAACGTTACGGTTTGCGCGTTGCTCCTCTTGTCGTGGTCCTGGATTCGACGTCCTCCTTCGGATGCACACTGTTGTAACCACTGAACTGTCGCACAGCTCACAAAATCACTGCACTTGTCACAAAATCCAGCACTTACGCCAACACTTAAGAGTTCGTCGCATGCGCGTTCGCATTCGCATCACACGTCATGGGACACAGAGCGAACTCAACAAACACTGATTTCACACGGAACTGCGCAAATAAAGAAATCTAATTACTTTGAAACACGACTCAGTGTCGCAAATAACATGGCGCCGTCGGCAGTTTGAAAGATTCGCGGTATAACAATCTTCGCACACTGCACAAACACTCCCGACGATAAAAAGGGCCCAATTTTGAAGCCGTATGCCACTAACCTATTGACTAGCTGCCATCCGCCCGTACATTTCATCTGTCCAACTGCAGCAAATTCAGAGAAACTTCGCGTTATACGTATGCAAATTTAATATCAAGACCGTTTGAGGCTCAACATGGAGCTCGAAATGTAACACACATGCAGTTGCCAGTTGCTTGTTGTGTCAGCCAATAACTGTCAGAGGTTTTAAGCGTGATACAGCATGGAGTCATTAGAGATGATTTTAATTAATTAATTAAAACCACAAATAACCCGCAGGCTGTACGTAGATATCGGCGTTACTTCGAATAAATAGCTGCGTTTTGTTCACAGTCCAGTACGGACCCAGCGTGAAATTACGTGTGCGATGGAGTGAATTCCGTCTCTAAACACGTGATGTTGGCTATAGTCCGAGGATTGTCGTGTTTGTCTAGATGAGTTTCTCGAATGGGAAACAGAATAAGCTTACAGAATTTTGTGAGGAACGCTACTCACGAGTTGTTGCTATAAATCGTGGTAACGTAACAGTACGACGGAACACGACTGTGACAATATGAAGTTTCCTCAGCTCACTCAAGACGGCCAATGTGTGCAGGGCCGTTGCAAGGGTGCTCTACACCGGCACGATACTGCCATTGCTATCAGTCTACACGATAGTGTATATGACGCTCTGCACCTCCAGCTGTGGCACCGTACGGAAATGAACGAAAAGGTGCATTCATAATAAAGACAACTGACGTGACTGTTGAGATTCCGTTGTGCGTAGATTAATGAAAGCTTTCGATCCGTAAAATAATTAGAAGTCGTTTACCGACAATGTATCAATTGTGCTTCTCTTTCCTCCCTCTTTAATAGTAAGAGTAATAACAATAACAATAATAATAATAGCTCAGTACTTCCATCTGTAACTGTTTCCTTTGGATTAGCCTCTGCTCAACCCCGAGCTGTGACGGTGGTGCCCCGTCCTTTAAGTACAGATATATGTCAGGGTGGTGCCTCCTGTCCTCTGAGTAAGGAAATGTCACGGTGGTGCCCCCTGCCTTCTAAGTGAAGATGTCTGTCACGGTGGTGCCTCCCGTCCTCTAACAACAGATATCTGTCACAGTGGTGCCTCAATCCTCTAAGTACAGATATCTGTCACAGTAGTACCTCCTGTCTTCTAAGTACGTATATCTGACACAGTGGTGCCCGCGTCTTCTAAGTACGGATATCTGTCACGGTGGTGCCCCCTGTCCATTTAGTACCCATATATTTCACGGTGGTGCCCCCTGTCCTCTAAGGACGGATATCTGTTACGGTGGTGGCCCCGTCCTCTAAGTACAGATATCTACCACGGTGGTGACTTCTGTCCTCTGAGTAAGGAAATGCCTGGGTGGTGTCCCCTGTCCTCTAAGTACAGATATCTGTCACAGTAGTAACTCACGTCCTGTAAGTACGGATATCTGTCACGGTGGTGCCCCCGGCCTCTAAGTATGGATATCTGCACAGTGGTGCCACCTGTCCTCTAGGAACGGATATTTGTCAAGGTGGTGCTCCTGTCTTCTAAGTACGGATACCTGTCACGGTGGTGCCCCCATCCTCTAAGTACAGATATCGGTCAAGGTGGTACTCATGTCCTCTAAGTACGGATATCTATCACGGTGGTGCCACCCTCCTCTAAGTACAGATACCTGTCACGGTGGTGCCCCGTCCTTTACGTACGGATATCTGTCACGGTGATGCCCCCTATCCTCTAAGTACGTATATCTGTAAAGGTGGTGCACCCCGTCCTCTAAGTTTGGATATCTGTCCAGGTAGTGCCCCTGTTCTCTAAGTACGGTTACCTGCAACGGTGGTGACCCCGTCCTCTAAGTACAGATATCTGTCACGGTGGTGTCCCTGTCCTCTAAGTACGGATATCTGTCACGGTGGTGCCCTGTCCTATACATACGGATATCTGTCACGGTGGAGTTCCCCGTCCTCTAAGTACAGATATCTGTCGCGGTTGTGTCCTGTCCTCTAAGTACGGATATCTGTCACGGTGGTGCCCCTGTCCTCTAAATAAGGACATCTGTCAGAGTGGCGACCCCTGTCCACTAAGTGCAGATATTTGTCACGGTGTTGCCTCCTGTCCTTTAAGTACGCATATCTGTCACAGTGGTGTCCCCCTTCTTTAAGTGCAGATATCTATCACGGTGGTGCCCCCTGTTCTCTAAGTACGGATATCTGTCACGGTGGTGCCCCTGTCATCTAAGAACGGATATTTGTCACGGTGGTACCCCCTGTCCCCTAAGAATAGATATCTTTCACGGTGGAGCCCCCCTCCTCTAAGTATGAATATCTGTCACGGTAGTGCCCCTCTCCTCTAGGTACGTATATTTGTCACGATGGTGCCCCCTTCTCCTCTAAGTACGGATATCTGTTACGGTGGTGCCCCCTGTCCTCTACGTACAGTTATCTGTCACGGTGGTGCCCCCTCTCCTCAAGGTACGGATATCTGTCACGGTGGTGCCCCCGTCTTCTAAGTACGGATATCTGTCACAGTGGTGCCCCCTGTTCTCTAAGTACAGATATCTGTCACAGTGGTGCCCCCTGTTCTCTAAGTACGGATATCTGTCACAGTGGTGCCTCCTGTCCATTAAGCACGGATATCTGTTATGGTGATGCTCCCCGTCCTCTAAGTAAATATATCTGTCACGGTGGTGCCTCCTGTCCTCTAAGTACGGATATCTGTCAGGGTGGTGCCCCCGACCTCTAAGTATGGATACCTGTCACGATTGTGCCCCCTGTCCTCTAAGTACGGTTATCTGTAACAGTGGTGCCTTGTCCTCTAAGTACAGATATAAGGCACGGTGGTGCCCCCTATCCTCTGAGTACGGATATCTGTCACAGTGGTGCCCCCTGGTCTCTAAGTACAGTTATCTGTCACGGTGGTGCCCCCTGTCCTCTAAGTACGGATATCTGTCACGGTGGTGCCCCCATCCTCTAAGTACGGATATCTGTCACGGTTGTGCCCCCCGTCCTCTAAGTACCAATATCTGTCATGGTGGTGCCCCCGTCCTCTAAGTACGGATATCTGTCACGGTTGTGCCCCCTGTCCTCTAAGTACCAATATCTGTCACGGTGGTGCCCGCCGTCTTCTAAGTACGGATATCTGTCACGGTTGTGCCCCCCGTCCTCTAAGTACCAATATCTGTCACGGTGGTGCCTTCTGTCCTCTAAGTACGAATTATCTGTCACGGTTGTGCCCCCCGTCCTCTAAGTACGGATATCTGTCACGGTTGTGCCCCCCGTCCTCTAAGTACCAATATCTGTCACGGTGGTGCCCCCGTCCTCTAAGTAAGGATATCTGTCACGGTTGTGCCCCCCGTCCTCTAAGTACCAATATCTGTCACGGTGGTGCCCCCTGTCCTCTAAGTACGGATATCTGTCACGGTGGTGCCCCCGTCCTCTAAGTAAGGATATCTGTCACGGTTGTGCCCCCCGTCCTCTAAGTACCAATATCTGTCACGGTGGTGCCCGCCGTCCTCTAAGTACCAATATCTGTCACGGTGGTGCCCGCCGTCCTCTAAGTACGGATATCTGTCACGCAGCCTTTGCCTTTTTAAAAGTAAATAAATTTGTTCCTGTGCAGCCAGATTTTGAAGGCATTTCATATGTGACTAGACATTCTTAACCGCAACACTAGAAGGCACTATCCTTACAAAACACGTATATACGAGTATAACTGAATCTAATAATATCCTTAGATCTGTAACAAATGCTTTGTAAATACATATTCATATATTGTCTTAAGCTAATCCCTCCTGCATTTTCCCACATTCCTTACTCCTTTTCCTTTTTGCTCTAACACTTACCGGTATGTGTTCATTGCACTTCGTCTTTCCGGAACGTATGTCACCTTCTCTTATCCATTCCTCCCTGCTAGCTAACACAATATTCCGCTTCTTTCCTCTCCAGTACACCGGTCTGGCTGCCTTCAGTGACTATAGTCAACATTCACTTCTAGATAAACTAATAATTAACTCACTCAATTATTATACCAACTACTGCACATATATAAAATTTATAAAATTTACACATTAAAATATTAAAAACGCTCCTACATGTTTCGGTCCTAGGACCATCATCAGGGAGCCATATCGTCCTTGCTAAAGTTACACTATATAAAGTCATATAAATTTCACTATTCCAGTTGGTTTTGTGGCAGCA
>Ga0131853_10017815_pt1 | contig 12934 bp, 6 predicted proteins | sample TergutLab28metaG_FD_92764 | JGI IMG/M metagenome (GOLD analysis project Ga0131853, IMG submission 92764) | Labiotermes labralis P1 segment gut microbial communities from Petit-Saut dam, French Guiana - Lab288 P1 (version 2) (version 2) | ecosystem: Host-associated > Arthropoda: Insects >...
TAATATATATATATATATATATATATATATATATATATATATATATATATACACACACATATAAACATATTTTTTTGTTTTCGTGGAGTCTGAAGGAGCGTTACTTGTGTTGCCCAAATTGAGAGGATGAAAATCGCGTGGATAGCAAAGCATATACTTGGCTTTTCGGAGCGCGAAAATTCGTACCACTCAAGTGTTAATGTCCACTCAGTTTCTAAATCCTGAAGATGGCGTTAGCGTGTTTCTCCGGAACGTTTCTCGTATCCTGCACCATTGCTAACGTCAAACCCGAGAGGATACGTTCCGAACCCGAAGGTCATATACTGAGTTCACATGTCTGCGACGTTGAGCCTCGTTTTGTGAAATTCCGCATCGTCAAAATTTGTTTTCAAAATCAATTTTATTATTATTGTACACTGTACGCATAATTATTTTGTGTGGTCTTTTTCCATTCGTGTTTTCAGAATAATTATTGTGTATCATAGGTGTTACACGAACCAACTACCTCGCGTTTCTTTATTTGATCACACTAAATCTACCCTAAGAGTGAAAGGTACAATTTTTTGTACAGCTCATATTTTTCCCTTTCTTTGGTCGCAATATTCCCGTCACCTCCTAAAATATCCTCAATAGATGATCTCCTATTAAAGGGTAAAGCAACTTACATACAGGCTTAGAGCCTTCCAAGAGGTTGTGGCTCCCGCATTTCGAGACAATCAGCACAAGAAAGTGATAAGTTTTTCACCGCTATGCACAGCCCACCATTATCCCCAGGAAATGTTTCATGTAGAGTCTAAGTCGAATTCAGAGCCATAGTGCGGCCGGTAGGATTATGTCAACAAAGCAATTCGGTGATATTAATGGGAATCGAACGCGCGACCAAGTGCACCACCACGTACCTTGGTCTCCTGTTAGGGTCAGAAAATACCTTATGCATTCATCGTCTCTGCATGGATGAAGTGTGTCACTGTGACATACAAGACTCTCCTACCAGTCTACATGATGTCTTATGCCAGAACACCATCATATAATTTTTCAGATCAATTTAATTTTCGTTTATTTATTTATTTGTTTATTCACTGCGAATAATTCGAAAAAGATTTCTGTTCGTGGTTCTGGATTAACACAAAGTGGATTTAAAATACGTACTGAGGAAACATTTATACCTGCTAATAACTTTTAAGCTCATGGTTCCGTGCATCGTAATTCAATGTTAATAAAAATCCAACCAGATGCAACAGTATGCAGGTATTTATTTACTGCACAGTCACTCTACACGTTTCGGGTGTCACAGCACCCATCATCAGGAGTACTGAAAACTGTAACCGTAACCTACCGTACAGGTCGTAATATTGGTACAGCTACTTCCCTCGAACTTCCCGATCAGGCCACGTTGGAGGGAAGTAGCTGTACCAATATTACGACCTGTACGGTAGGTTACGGTTACAGTTTTCAGTACTCCTGATGACGGGTGCTGTGACACCCGAAACGTGTAGAGTGACTTTGCAGTAAAAAAATATCTGCGTTCTGTTGCATCTGGTTGGATTTTTATTAACACTCTTAGTAAATAACAGATTTTCAAAAGTGGCTTCAGAAGAGTAGGCTACATGTATCGTACTAGCAGGTACCTCTGTCAGTCACAGGTAGTTAGTCCCTTGTCTCTCACACGATTGATCTGGTACACAGCGGGTTCAGTACTGCATCTGTAATAGCTAACAGGTCTGCAAAATTGCAGTTGCGTCCGAAAAATTGCGAAAAAGGCTATTAGCCTCTTCACATGTCTGATCCTCCTTCTGTTTGCTCCTCCATCTGGTCTTCCGTCTGTCCGTCCATCAGTCCTTTTGTCTGTCCGCATGGAACATTGATTTTCATTACACTTGATATTTGAGGATTTTTCGAAAATCTGTCAAAAAATTCAAGTTTCATTAATATCAGACAAAAATTACGGGTACTTTATGAAAAAGGAATAATGTACATTTATGATAACATCTCACTGGACGTTTCTTGAAATAAGAAACCTTTCGGAGAAAGTTGTAGAAGAAATGAGAGCACAAGATTTATGTTAAAAAATTTTTTCCGAAAATCTTGCCGTTTGTGAGATAATGTGGAAGAATATAATAAAACCGCGCAGGCCACAGGTGGTGGTATAATACAGTGCATTTTCTCTGAATGCCGGGTTAACTAAGGCTAAAAAATGCTCTCAGAATTTGTAATGTTTATTGCTCTGCCACAGCAACAACGATTACGCCAACTCGCCACAGTTTCATATTACATGTAAGTCGCCTATCTTGAGACGTAATTACATCTCAGAGGATGACAATTCTTTATGTTTTGCTTTGTGGTTATCCTCAGATAAAGTACGCGGTAGTATAAAGTTCATACACCAACAAATGCACTCTTTTTTTAAACTGTTCGCTGTGTTGAGTGCGACCAGTCGCACCCAACACAGCGAACAGTACACACACCATAACTATGACATGCTGCCACACCACCACACAACATATAACGACGTGGTTTTCTTTACCGAACTTTAATCTAATATAACTTCAGCTAGGTTCTGTTGACGGTTCCTTGATGATGGTCGTGCTAAAAGACCGAAACATGTAGGAGTAATTTGAAGTGATTTTTAATGTAAATTTTAAAACTTTATCAAGTTTAATAAAGATCGCATTTGTCGGTGTATGAACTTTATAGATATCAAAATGCACAGTACAACGATAAAAATTATGCAGTATTATCTTAACATACTTTGTGAACGCTTCCTTAAAAATGCACTAAGTATAATAGGCCTGTTTCTCGAAGATATTTCAGTTACGATCCTGAGAGAATATGGGTACAAGAGCCATCTACAACAGAGATTTATTTACTTGATTTTACGTCTGGCTTGGAGTTATGGAAACTGACTTATAGCGCATACTTCACGTGATGAAGACCAGGGCACACACTTCAGTGCAACACAATGCATGTAAATGATGGTGATAGATGTGTGGGTTATGCTCTGCGGCTGGCTCCATAACAATCCGCAGGGTGTAGTTCTGTGCTGTGGTTACATTGACGCCAGAATCAAAACCTGCGAATTCGAACATTTCACAATGGTGGAGAATTACTCTCTACATTAACCACAAATATTTCCCCGAGTGTTCCCGATTCGCACACCTTTTCTGAAATGTGATTTATTGTTGATGCAGACGAAATAAATTAATTGTCATTTTCCTTTTTTTAATTTCTTGGTAAATGCCTTTGAAGGATGCGATTTTTGTCACCACAAAGCGGGCTCAATAATGTCAGTGAGGGGAAACTGAAAATCACCAAAACTGGAATTCGGTGAGACAAAATTGAAACGTCGAAATATTTAACAATTTCATATTGCAGGATGCTGATATCTGAAACGGTGGTTAGTGCAGCAAATTGTTCACGTTTAGGAGAGACCTATGTGCAAAGTTCACTTCCGACATCTTACTTCGTATCCCCACTTTAACTTTACATTCTAATGTGTTTATATTCAATTTTAAGACTATTTGACAACTAGGGATATTATGTGTGTGTGTGTGTGTAATCTTTTGTTTAATGACGTAAATCAAACCAGATAACGGAGTTCATAATAATTTGTATATAAATAATAACAGTAATATACAAAGCTCTTTATGAAATCGACAGGGGCAGACACCTGTCAAATTGGCAGGGATTTCTCAATTAAACATCATGGAGAGTTCTGAAGTCCTTGAAGGTTATTATGTAGCACGTATCGCTTCTTTCCGTGGGAGTTAAGACGGGTGAACAAGAAGCTGACAGGCCATATTCGTCTTGATTAAAATTTTTGTTTCTTATTTATACACACACACACAGAGCCGTTATGACGTCGCAGAAGTAAACTTTGATAACTTGTCTTTGTCTCTTTATGTAAACAACATCGAACGATAATCTTTCGCGAACAGAAATGATTGATTTGTAATGTCTTCTGTAATTATTTCAAGCTAGAAGAGACAGGAAAAGTAGACTAGGACACATAGAGAAAAAGTAGGAGGGAGTATAGAGAAACTATATTTAGTAAGGGGGAACAGGTAAAAGTTCTCCGTCCTGACTTTTTTATGTAGTACCCGCTCGTCCTTCTAGCGGAGGTACAGTAAAATAAAAGTAAAGCGTTTGGAGGTGAAGAAGATGAAATGAGCGGAAACTGTCTACTTTTGTGATCATGCAGCAGAGAGAGAAGGCCTTAGAAGGTCTTTATTTTACTGGGCGACATTTTTTACTAATATAAAGAGGGCGGCATTAGGTCGGAATTGTAGTATTGATATTGTGCTGGCTACTATAAGAGTAGGTAGTGTGACGTGCAATCGTCTCATCAGTTACTCCAAGATAGAGCAGACACACGAATCCTCTTCATGTATCCCGACTTCTAGCCACCCCTCCGAAATTTAAATACCCAGACCCTATTTGCATTTCCAGTTCTTATAATAAAACCAACGAGATGCACTAATGTGTCGAATTTATTTTTGGAATAGGACTCTACACATTTCGGACAGTGTCTCTGTCCATCATCAGGAGTCTAGTACTGTACATACAGCATAACCTGTATGACGTAAACCTTTTGCTGTATGTACAGTACTAGACTCCTGATGATGGACAGAGACACTGTCCGAAATGTGTAGAGTCCTATTCCAAAAATAAATTCTACACATTAGTGCATCTCGTTGGTTTTATTATAAGAATATATCACGAGGCATGGCCCGGTCCTTTGAATGTATTTCCAGTATGTGCTCTTCATTTACTTTGTGCCTATAATTTTGTGTCTATAATGAAGGAAAAGTTTATAGTCAATACTGTTATAGCAATAAATGTTCATTTAAATCATGTCCTATATCCCAGAAAACATACTAATTCTACATTACAAAATTTACAGAGAAAATTAATCTTTTTTGTTTAACATCTCACCGAAAACTCTAAGTGTTTGAACTTCTTAATTTTCAATCTTAATGTATATTTACTTTAAACATAGAGTCTCTCAGTGTTAGGGTCTTGTCATGTTATTTACTGTACCCACTGCGGAAAGTGTTCCATTTCGAAATTGTACATATTTGCAATTAAATATTATACCTCGCTGAATTCTTACATATAAAGAATTGTTATTGGATTATTAAAACTTATTCTCTACTAAATATTATTTTCATTCCAGAAGCTGTGCTAAGAAATGGTTGATGCTGCTGATAATAAAATTTGATTTAAAACAGATCTCTAATGAAGTAAGAAAATTATTGCTTCAAGAGGGAGACTGAGTTTTTGTTTCCCAAAGTTCAATTCGTTTTTATTAGGAGCTATGGCCTGTTTCATGTTACTGCTACACCAGGGAACGCGGTGCGGAGGAGTGTGGGCATGTAAAGATGAGAGATAAATGGTTAGCAAAATTGAGTCATCAATCTTGGCAAATGAAATAATGTTAGAGAGCAATGTCAGTTCGGGTTAGGGAGAGAATGGGAAAGTCGTGCGAGAGATGTGATGCCAGGGGCTGTATCAGGAGACCACATCCTGACTAGGAGACCCAGTCTCCATCTTCAGATAGTCCGTCCGTCCGTCTACCAGATTTCTCCTGAATAAAATGAAGAGCTATTCGTTGCTATAATCGGGAACTCCAAAATGGGAAAGGAAAGAGAAACTTTATTAAATTCTAATTTATAGTCTTTAATATTTGGAGAACCAGAGAGATCCTCTAATGAGCTTGTCACTGGGGCTCAGCGATCAAAATATTTTTTCCTGCAGTGTGATTTAAATAATCCTATCTGGTTAGGATTTCTTACATATCAGCGCGTGGGATGACTTGATTGGTCGAAGCGAAGGGACGAAAATGACTCAAAATCTCATCTTTTAGATAATTCCTTTCTTATACATGAAGAATGCCAACGTTTTACTTCGAATAAATCTCCCTTTCCTCACCTTCATTTAAAGGTGATTCTGTGTGTACTGTCTAATGTTTCACAGTATAATTTAACTGGCTGATGGAAAATACGATTTTTTACGGTAATTTTTATTTGAAAGTCGTGAAACCCCATACATAGGCAGATGTAAGTACAGTGACTTTAATGTGTAGAGAAGTTCATATAATAGCTTAAATTATGCAGATGTGTGTTAACTAGAAAACTATTCAAGTTAAATCGACCTGAAATAAGATTTAAGTTAGAAGTTTAAAAAGAATCAAGGAAGCTAAGACAGATTGTTTAGAAAGTTGGCGATAACATTACATTGCAGCTGAAACACGACGATTTCACTATATTCAGCTCTTCAGGTAATTTACGTCATGGCGTCAGTTGATTACACTCCTGAAAGAAAAGAAGATAAAACCCGTGTAACTTAAAAAGCACATAAAACGAAGCGTTTCTTAGCGCAGCAAAGAATGTAGGCAATGCCGGAACAGCATCATACCTACCCTTAAAATGATAATCCCTATATACAAAGCACTGTTTTTAAGGCAGTGAAATGTAAACGGCTCCACATTATTACTTTGCGAATTTGGTGGCTAATGGTAAGTTGATAAGGAATACGATTTTACTCTAAATTGGGGGGAAATGAGGGTTAACCACTTTAAAATAACTACAGCAATATAAATAGTAAATAAAAATATAAACACTGTTCAGTACATATGAAGTTCATACACCAACAAATGAACTCTTTATTAAACTTGACAAAGTTTTAAAATTTACATTAAAAATCACTTTGACCTGTTCCTACATCTTAGTAATTAACCAACTTAATGAACAAATTCTTGTTTCATAATAAGTTTATTGTACGCCTCTACATGTTTCGAGCACTATGTGCTCATCATCAGGAGGTCAAAATTGTATATACAGCATCTGGTATCATCACACCTGTAGGTGGCCGTCTCGTGCACAGGTTGAGATAGGACTATCTCAACCTGTGCACAGGACATATAGAGGCATATAATAAACTTATTATAAAACAAGAATTTGTGCATTAAGTTGGTTAATTGCTAGGATTATACTGAGATGCACGGTCAGCAAAACATCAATAAAGAGTGCATTTGTTGGTGTACCTTCTGAACTTCATAGATATCAAAATTCACGGTACAAGGATAAAAAAAAATCAGTACAATAAATGGAAATGCGCATAGAAACGTCCTTAAATTTTCCCTTAGATTATTCGACTTTAACCATTACTGTGAAGTGTAAAAAAATTGTAGTAAACATCTCGAATAAAAAATATATTTAAAATATATATAACTTAATAGAACGCATACCGCTGTGTTCCGGCTCAATCGAGAAAAGTGATAATCTTTCAGTAGAATACACGATATTCTCAATCAGGTGCATAGGGTACATATTTCGCATTCATTAACTAATCCATCATCCGGCTTTTGTTGACATGTCATTGCATTTCCTTGCTGTTTGTCTTATATAAAAGGTCCGATGATTATTAGTTAATTAATCCAAAATATGTAACCTTTGCATCTCATTCAGAATGCCAGTTGTGTTCAACTTCATATTTTTGTTTTCTCAACAATGCATGTGGGCCAAAGGATAGTGTCAAGTGATAGAGAGTTTTAGAGTAACGGAGCTAAATTATGTAAAAGTGTTCATGTAACACCAAAATATTTGTGTGAATAAATGAGGAAATCCACCGAAGTCTCCGTAAAGACGAATGCTTATATGAACAAGGTTAGAGCCGGGTATTCTTCAAATATACAGGAGTAGTACTAAACATTTCCGCAAGTTTATTGTTAAGAGTGTGTTGTTAAATAAGAAATAAACTGCTGCTAATGTGTAGTGACGTACCAATATTAGGCCTGCACATTTAAGAAAGTTTCCGTTGAAGCTACCTGAACGTTCATTGCTCTGCTATTGTTCTCCGTGACATATCGAGCACCTCCATTTGATGAAGGTACAGGATACGTTTACTGTATCGGACATCGCAGAACTCTTAAGGCTTCGAATTTTATCGGCTCCAATCACCGCTCATCGTATTACAATGTATTTCTTGGTATCTTGCCATATGCAGCCACGCACGTCGGAAAGAGGCGAGAAGGGTGGCATCCCAACGTGAAAAAATAATTGCTGGATTTATTCATGATCAATTCTCAAAGGAATTAATTTTACACATCAAATTGGCATGTCAAATTTGTTATTTTAAGTGTCTTGAATGTCTCTATGTATGTGTGTTAACCGCAAAATTCCACATCATTTTGAGTTTCTTAACAAAATAATTTTTAACAAAGCAAACTGTTAAGGCAGTGTATAACACACTAATGCGTTTCGTTTCAAATAAATTACGCAATGCATGTTATTTCCAGTCGTGAAGATTTAGTATAGAAATGGGCAAGATATGTGGCCAACAAACAATTTTTTTTTGTTTTGCTGACCGTGCATCTCGATATAATTGTGTAAAGAAAAACCAACTTGATGCACAACTTATTCTAGTATATTTCGTCAACCTCTACATGTTTCGGGCGTATCTAGGCCCATCATCAGGAGGTACAACCGTATGTATACTAAAATTGGTACTTATTATTCTTTTTAGATGACTGTTTGTTGTCCTTGTTGGATTGGGACAATCCAACAAGGACAACAAACAGTCATCTAAAAAGTGTAATGAGTACAAATTGTTGTATACATACGATTGTACCTCTTGATCACGAGCCTAGATACGCCCGAAACATGTAGAGGTTGACGAAATATACTAAGAATAAGTTGTGCATCAAGTTGGTTTTTCTTTAAACAGTACAAAATTTTATTGTGAAATCCCCAAGCAGACTCCTTTAGAGATCAAACTGTAGATATATTGATATAATATTACAAGGCAGGCAAATGTACGTAAAACGTAACATGGAGGCGGGTTTGTTCAACCATTGTTACAGTGGAAAAGCAATAAGTATTATATATTCAGAGTGTATGTTTGCAGCCTTAAGTATCCAGCATGAAATGCATTTGCACCATATCATCATGTGCCCACTTCGGCTCTAATATATTTTTCCACATCCCATAAACGGCATGATTTTCGAAAAAGGCACTGAACATAAGATATGTGTTCTGATTTTCTCAACAAATTTTTCTGAAACATTTCTCATTTTAAGAATAACTGAGCGATGGGCCGGATATCTCAGTCGGTATAGCGACTGACTAAGGGCTGGACGGTCCGGGATCGAATCCCGGTGGGGACGAGATTTTCCGCCCATCAAGACCAGGCCTGGGACCCACCCAGCCTCTTGTAAAATGGTTACCGGGTTTTCCCGGGGTTAAAGTGCGGCCGGGGCTTGCTGCTGACCACTCACCCCTTTCTAATGCCGCGGTCGTGGAAGAGTAGAGCTATACCTCTGGGTCACACCTGGCCTGTAACGGGAACAATTTACCTTTACCTTTAAGAACAATTGATCGGAATATGATCAAAATTTGTATTGGTCTTCATGCAATGTACCCGTTATTCTTGTCAAATATGAATAAACTTTCAATTTTCTCAACGGATTTTCGAAAAATGTTCAAATAAGAAATTTCATGAAAATCCGTCGCAAAAGGATCCGAGTTGTTCCTTGCGGAGAGAAGGACAGACGGACATGACAAATCTAGCAGTCGCTTTCGCAGTTTTACAGAGAAGCCTAAAAATGAATTTTAAACAACTGTTAGGGTGTTGAGATGGCTACTTGACTGATCTCTCTTGAAATATTTTGCCGTAATTAGAATTCAGTATCAGCGGATGGGGTTAAATTTTTTACCTGTTTAGCAACTATAAGCTTCTACAGAAGTGCTTTACTCCACGGAATTCATTAATCGGAGGGAAATTCTAAACATTAGTACGTTTCATTTTGTTATTTGTGTGTCAACAAGTCTGTGGTGAGGTGAAGAGATTTGTACGTACATAGAATCATAAACTGTTTGGTGTGAACTGTGTCTCTACTGTTGAGTAACTAAGAGAGATTGTAAGTACAACACTTAACCTCATCCTCGAGTTGTATTCGTCCTTGTTTTTGTCTCCCTCATTTAGTCGTCATGAACAAAATTTTCGTACGGAACATTTCATTAACTCGTGCCCAAGAGCTCGCAAACTAAGCACACATGTCACCAGAGTGGATACTTCACATTTGCTTGCCAAAAGGGCAGAGTGTTCTTGTGCTTGACTTCACACTTCTTTGGCGATCATAGAACATATTAAGCAGTCCGAATTTCGAATTCTATAAAAAGAGCAACTTTCGAAACTTACAGAGATTCGTGCTTAGGTAACCAACTTACAAGTGAGGGGTTGCAAATTGAACAGTTAAATAATGGAGTGTTTAACCTGATTTCAAAAGTTAACAAGAAATTTATTTCTCACCTTACACGGGCACAACCTACACCGTCAACAGCAGCAACTGTCTAAGTTTTTCATGCGCTACCAGCAGTTCGCTTCCCATGCTTACTGCGGGGCCGCATCTGGCAGGTGCGTCTTTTCTAAACCGTGCACGAAACTCACGCTGCACTGTAATCACAGATCTGGACACATCAAAACGGAGCACACAGAAAGCCTTTTCCTGCTGCGACGCCATCTTTGAAACTGGCCCCGCGGCCCCACAATAAGCATGAGAAGCGAACTGCTGGTAGCGCATGAGAAACTTGGACAGTTGCTGCTTCTGACGGTGTAGGTTGTGCCCGTGTAAGGTGAGAAATAAGTTTCTTGTTAACTTTTGAAACCGCACCATTCTTTTGTGTATATCCCGTATAATAACAACTTAAATAGATTAATGAACCTATAACTAGATAATACATATTCTTGTATAGTATTGCACATTGTATATGTATAGGATAAGTATATATATATATATATATATATATATGTGTGTGTGTGTGTGTGCATATAATTTCTACAACACAAATAATATGATACCATAAAGGTAAAGCAGTCCCATTACGGGCCTGGAGTGGCCCAGAGGGTTCCAGGAAGTTAAGGTTCCCAGATTTCGTGACAACGGCACAGAATGGTGGTAAGGTTGTCAGCCTTACGCACCGGCCGCATTTACCCCCAGGAAATACTCCTGGTACTCATTTCTGTTAGAGGCTGAGTCGACCCCAAGGCCATAGTGCGATCGAAAGGATTTTATGTCAATGAAAAATCCACTGACACCAAATATGATACCATAGACCTAACTATTATTAACTCAGATATACATATACGATTCGTAATAGCAGAAACCCCATGTACCCACACCTCCCAACCTCCATGACACATACGAGGTCTCGTGTCCACCTCAACTCCTACCTCCCCACTGTATACAACTCATATTAAGTCTCGTATATCTCCCTACTAAGTATTTCATGTACAACCTGAAGATGGCCACTGTCAAGCGCCGAAACATGTAGTTGTACCTTATGTAGTAAATACTATATATATATATATATACCTCTACCATCAAATAAAGTTGTGTTAGACAAGTACATACACTCCACTCTAGTTAGACAAGTACATACACTCCACTCTAGTTAGACAAGTACATACACTCCACCCTAGTTAGACAAGTACATATGTACACTCGACTCCAATACGAAGTAGAAACTGACTTACTTTAAAAGCAAAACAAATCTGTGATTTTACGAAACGCAATCGTAAATTTAATTTTTTTCTTACGCAAACATTCTTTACATTGATACAACTTTAATAGTTTTTTTTGGGCGCAACATCGCAAATGGGTCCTAGGCCGCCCGATTGTTGAGTTTTATATATCACACACAATTAGACACACCACACAGTAGGAATCGTCTGAAGGTTGATCAGCCCGTTGCAGAAGCCGATACCTACACAATACACAGCAAATCAAGGGCCACGCTTCGGTACCCTTCGCGGCATTCGAATCCTTGAACCCAGCAAACGACGCAGTTGTAGACTTAGGCCTCAGATCGCAAGGCATCCGGGATTGGTGACAGTCAGTTGAAGCTGTTATTATAGCAGTGTCTCCTAAGGTAATGCACACACACAATGAAACTCAACTATGCACTAACAGCTGCCAATGCTACTGCAAGCATACATTTAGGAACATTAGCCCAAGAAAGCGTTAAACGTGTATATTGTCACCTACCAAGGACGATCCCAGTGGCAGCGCGGTCTAAGGCGTGGGACTGTAGCCGCTCGCTTGCTGGGATTGTGGGTTCGAATCCGGCCGGTATCATAGATGCCTCTCTGATGGGAGTGTTGTGTGTTGTCAGGGAGGTGTCTCTGCGTCGGGCTGATCACTCGTCTAGAGGAGTCCTACCGAGTGTGGCGTGTCTGAGTGTGATAACGAAGTCTTGATAATGAGGAGGCCCTGGCCCACTAGGGGCTGCTGCGCCAGGGGGGAGGAGGGAGAAGGAATATTTGCAAGAGCGCAGAGTAATTAATTTTGAATGAAGAAAGTTATTTAACAGAATCTAAAATAATGAGACAACAAACAGAAGTAGAGTAAAATACACAAAAACTGAATCGAAGTGCCAAAATCTAACTTTCCATTGGAATAATATTGATGGAAATATACCGTACTAATTAAAACACAGAATTGGTTCTAAGTTAAACAAAGCAGTAACATGTTTCGGTTATGCCGTAATTTTTTTCCTACTGATGTTAGCGATAGAAAATTTTATTACTCATTTTGGAAATTAAGTATCGATAATTCGTTAATTAAACATTCCTCGGACCTTATGTTCGTACGTCATGAAATTAAATCCTACATGGCCAGCGTCAGTTATTTGAGCTTCGGCAGAAAAAATAAGTTTACAGACAGTGTCAGTGGAACTGTTGTGCTTATGTGAAGACACTGTCCTTTTGTATGAAACACATCCCACAGCTGCCGCTAAAGTGCGAAAAGTACTTTGTACAGTACCACTTGGTACAGTACCACTTGGTACAGTACCACTTGGTACAGTACCACTTGGTACAGTACCACTTGGTACAGTACCACTTTGTACAGTACCACTTGGTACAGTACCACTTGGTA
>Ga0131853_10017816_pt1 | contig 12934 bp, 13 predicted proteins | sample TergutLab28metaG_FD_92764 | JGI IMG/M metagenome (GOLD analysis project Ga0131853, IMG submission 92764) | Labiotermes labralis P1 segment gut microbial communities from Petit-Saut dam, French Guiana - Lab288 P1 (version 2) (version 2) | ecosystem: Host-associated > Arthropoda: Insects >...
CGTCCCTGTATTCGCCTTCTTCGTTCCTTGCAGGTGGCGACTGTCCAAATCTTCGATTTGGCTAACAGAGCCCCTGCACAGCTTCTTCAAATCTCCGATTTGACTAGAAGCCACTGCATTAGCAAAAAATTTGCTGAAAAATACAATCACAAACAGTTATGGGTGTGGTCTATTAGAAAAAATAATTATGTTGGTGTAGCGATGCAATTTATTGATTCAGCGCAGAATAGGCGCTTTAAACAATGGAAAAAATTATTAACTTTAAAAGAGCGTAAGCAGCAGAAAAAGTTTGTTGTGGAAGGTTTTCATTTAATAGAAGAAGCTTTGAAAGCTGGTGTTGTTTTTGAATTGGTGCTTGGTGAACTAGCGGATATGCCAGTTACATGGGATGTAAAAAATATTCCTACATTTCGTATGAGCGAGCAGTTAGCAAAACAACTTTCGGAAACTGTCACTTCGCAAAATGTTTTTGCGATTTGTCACAATCGAGAAGTTAAAGTTGATTGGTCGGACATTGACAGTGCTTTGGTAGTAGACAATGTTCAAGATCCAGGCAATTTAGGAACACTAATCAGAACAGCAGATGCTGCTGGCGTTCAAGCAGTTGTGCTTGGGCAAGGTTGTGCAGATGTACATAATGGCAAAGTTCTGCGAGGCACGCAAGGTAGTATATTTCATTTACCGATTATTACAGGTGTGGATTTGCAGCAGGAAATTCCTGCTTTAAAAGCAGCCGGTATAACTGTTTTCGGAACAGCGATTACAAATGGAAAATCTGTATTTGCGCTTAATAAGCCAGGCAAATTTGCCTTAGTGGTCGGCAATGAAGGAAGCGGTGTGACAGAAGAGGTTTTAACCATAGCAGATGAAAATCTATATGTTCCGATTCATGGGCAAGCAGAATCGCTAAATGTAGCAGTGGCAACAGGTGTATTACTTTATCAACTTTTAAATAATTGAACAGGAGATTGGTGTGAATGAAAGAGCAATTAAATACTTTGAAACAAGAAGCAGCAGAAAGAATTGCTGCAACTAAATCATTACAGGATTTAAACGAAGTCAGAGTAGCTTATTTAGGTAAAAAAGGTGCGGTTAGTGAACTAATGCGCGGCATGGGTAAGCTATCACCGGAGGAGCGACCTGCATTTGGTGCAATGATTAATGAAGTAAAAGCAGAAATTAGTCAATTGATTGAAGAAAAGATGAAAATTTTAGAATTGGCTGAGATAGATGCACAGTTGGCGGGGGAAACAATTGATATTACATTGCCTGGTGCACCGATTGCAACCGGTGGTCGCCATCCTTTAAATAAAGTGACTGAAGAGATCGAAGATTGGTTTATTAGCATGGGTTATACAGTTGCTGAAGGGCCGGAAGTGGAAAGTGATCATTATAATTTTGAAATGTTAAACTTACCAAAAGGTCACCCGGCACGTGATATGCAGGATTCATTTTATATTAATGAAGATACTTTGCTTAGGACGCATACTTCACCTGTTCAAGTGAGAACATTGCTTGCCAAAGAAGGCAAAGGTCCGGTTAAGATTATTTGTCCGGGAAAAGTTTTTCGTCGTGATGATGATGATGCTACACATTCACATCAATTTATGCAAATTGAAGGCTTAGTTGTTGATGAAAACATTAGCATGAGTGATTTAAAAGGAACATTGAATTTATTTGCAAAGAAAATGTTTGGTGAAAAAAGAGAAATTCGTCTTCGCCCAAGCTTTTTCCCTTTTACAGAACCTTCTGTTGAAGTTGATATTTCTTGTAACTTTTGCAATGGTAAAGGTTGCGCTACATGTAAGCAAACTGGCTGGATTGAAATATTAGGTGCCGGTATGGTACATCCGAATGTTTTGGAAATGGCCGGTTTTGATAGTACACGTTATACAGGGTTTGCGTTCGGAATGGGTGTTGAGCGGATTGCTATGCTGCGTTATGGCATTCCTGATGTGCGCGTTTTTTACACAAATGATGTACGCTTTTTAGCGCAATTTAAAAACTAGTTGGAGGGAAAGTAATGTTCGTATCATATAAATGGTTGCAAGAATTTGTTGATTTAACCGGTGAAACGCCAAAGGACTTAGCTGAAAAGATTACACGCAGTGGTATTGAAGTTGAAAGTGTAACAGTTGCCGGTTTAGAAATTGAAAAGGTTGTTGTTGGGCATGTATTGAGCCGTGAGCAACATCCGGATGCTGATAGACTGAGTGTGTGTCAAGTAGATATTGGAACCTCCGAGCCAGTCCAAATTGTTTGTGGTGCGCCCAATGTAGGTGCTGGCCAATATGTACCGGTTGCTTTAGCCGGAGCGGTATTGCCTGGTGGTATAAAAATTAAAAAAGGTAGCATTCGTGGTCAAGAATCGAATGGTATGATTTGCTCATTGGGAGAATTAGGTGTTGATTCGAAGTTGACATCAAAAGACTTTGCTACTGGCATTTTTCAATTTCCAACTAGTATGGAAATTGGTATTGATGCCATCAAAGCACTTTATTTAGATGATGCTATTTTAGAATTAGGATTGACACCAAATCGTTCAGATTGCCTGAGTATGATTGGGGTTGCTTATGAAGTAGCGGCTATTTTGAGTAAAGAAGTGAAAGTTCGCCCAATTGAATATACTGCAAGCGCTGAAAAAGCTAGCGACTATGTTTCAGTAAAAATTGAAACGGAAAATAATCTGTTTTATGTTGCCAAAATCGTTAAAAATGTTAAAGTTGGACCATCACCACTATGGTTGCAAGCTTGCTTAATGGCTAGCGGGGTACGACCGCAAAATAATGTTGTAGATATTACCAATTTCATCTTGATGGAATATGGTCAACCGTTGCACGCTTTTGATTATGATCGTCTTGGTTCAAAAGAAATTGTCGTTCGTCAAGCGAATGTCGATGAAAAAATTGTTACATTAGATGAAGTAGAACGCACACTGACACCGGAGCAAATGGTCATCACAAATGGTGAAAAACCAGTTGCAATTGCAGGTGTAATGGGTGGCTTTGACTCATCGGTAACTGAGGAAACAACAACAATTATAATCGAATCTGCTTACTTCAATGGACAATCCATTCGTAAAACTTCACGTGAATTAGGTTTGCGTTCAGAATCCAGTGCGCGATTTGAAAAGAATGTTGACCCAAATCGAGTGAAAGCAGCAGCAGAGCGGGCAGCACAGTTATTGTCGCAATTTGCATCTGGTGAAGTGGCTGAAGGTACGGTGGAAGCAGGTAGCTTAGTGATACCGGAAACAGCTGTTACTGTTACGAAAACTAAGATTAATCGGGTTTTAGGTACAACATTAACTTGTAAAGAAATACATGATATTCTCACTCGTTTGCAATTTACTTGTACATGTGATGGAGAAACGATTCAAGTACAAGTGCCATCACGTCGTGGTGATATTACAATTGCTGAGGATATCATTGAAGAAGTTGGGCGTATTTATGGCTATGACAATATCCCAACGACTTTACCAACTGCAAACACAAATGAAAAAGGATTGACTGAACATCAGCTAAAGCGTCGAAAAGTTCGCAATTATTTAGAAGCAGCTGGACTTAGTGAAGTTGTGACTTATTCACTAACTTCTAACGAGAAAGCACAAAAATTTGCATTGGCTACTACAGAAAAAATTACTCTGGCGATGCCGATGTCAGAGGAGCGAAACGTACTACGACAAAGCTTAATTCCAAGTTTGATTGATGTATTAAAATACAATCAAGCGCGCCAAATGGAAAATATTGCGATGTATGAAATCGGTTCGGTTTTTTTACAAAATGAAAGTGAACAATTGCCAAATGAATATGAAAAGTTATCTGGCGCAATAACTGGAACTTGGCATGCTCATGCTTGGCAAGGTGAGAAAAAGGCAGTTGATTTTTATGTTGCTAAAGGCATATTAGAAGGGCTTTTTGCCAAATTGCGATTGAATAAAATGATTGTATGGAAACAGGCACAATTAGATGGTCTACATCCGGGGCGTACTGCTGAAATCACGTTGCAAAATGGTGAGTCTATTGGGTTTGTAGGTCAATTGCATCCATTAATTCAGAAGGAAAATGACTTAAAAGAAACCTATGTATTTGAAATTGCATTGCACAAGCTATTAGAAATTGCTATGCGACCAGTTAAATTTTCAGAGATACCACGTTTCCCATCTGTAACACGTGATATTGCGCTTGTGGTTGATCAAAAATTAAATGCTGGGGAGATTCAGAAGGTGATTGAAAAAGCCGGAGGTAGAATTTTAAAAGAAATCAGCATTTTTGATGTTTATCAAGGTTCACATGTGGATGAAGGACAAAAATCAATGGCATTTTCATTGAAATACTTTGATGCTAGTAAGACGTTGACAGATGAAGAAGTGACGGCAGCACATGAAAAAGTTTTACAACAAGTGAAAGAAAAGCTTGGGGCTGTGCTTAGAGGGTAAGATGGCTAGTGATTAGTGTATTGAAAGTTTCACTAAATACAGGTATTAAATGCAAAAAAATCATATTGCAAACTACAAGTAGTTGCTGGACTTGGGCATAGCTATCCCATTGATACGATGTAGTTTTCTCATGGTGATGGAGATTGAATAAATATTTTTCAGGAGGTAGATTATGATGTCCATCATAACAAAGCGATTAAATATTAGACGTTTTCGAGAAACAGATAGAGAGCAATATGTCGAAATAATGACTAATCCAGCTGTTACTAAATATCTTGGCAACGGTAAGGGTATGACAAAAAAGGATGTTGAGAAACTTTTATCCCAATTTGAAGTTGCATGGAATGACGGTTATGGTGTTTTTGCTGTCACGGAAACAACAAGTGGTAATGTTATTGGTCACTGCGGGATTAGGCCGATTAGTGATGGTAGAACCGAAATTCTTTACGCTTACACTCCGACCACATGGGGAAAAGGCTATGCTACAGAAGCGGGGAATGCCGTCCTTGGCTATGCCAAAGACAATTTTACAATAACTGAACTAATTGCAATGTCATACCCTCAAAATAAGGGTTCAATAGCAGTTATTACAAAAATGGGATTCAAAAATATTGGGCAAGAAGAACATTTCGGAAATTTACTAGAAGTATTCTCTTTGGATATGACAGCGTGATTAAATCTTGTGTTAGTAGCAACTAAAGCCAATGGGTTAATCATTTTTGAATAAAAGAGAATTATTTTTAACTAGCCCATCAGCTAATTATATGGCGGTTGTGGGGCTGGGTAGTCCAGTTTTAACATGTTTCATCAATAAACGTAAAAAAGCCCAAAATCCAAATGCACTTGAATTTTGGGCGTTTACTTATTCATAGTATAGTTGAGGTTAGTAGCTTCTTTCAACAGTAAATCGGTGGACTTTACAGCTGTTCATGTTGATGAATGAGTAAAAGTTTAAAGCTAATTCGTCGGGATTGGCTGATGACTCCTCGAAGCTTTTTAAGTTCTCCATTGTTTCAAAGGTTATAAAATCTGTCCAAGTATCGCCATCAACAAGCTGTTTCCATGAGATATAACCCTTTTGCTTTGAAATGTATCCATCATTTAATTTCTCAGATGCAAGCAAGAACTCTGGAATAGATGTTCCTTTTTTAAGTTTGAATGAACAGAAAAATATGGCATTTGACATAGTAGTCTCCTCTCAAAATTAATTGATACTATCATATCAGACATAATATGACAGGTGTGTGTCATATTACAAAAATTATTTTGTGCACTATAAAAGATTTTAAGTGCCTTAACTGTTGGTAGTTGTCCACTATACTTATATCACATCAGTATCTATCGTGTGTCGCTAGGCTAAAGTCTAACTATAGGTATCATATTTAAATAAATTTGACTGCGGTACCTGTTGCAAAAATGCTTGTACCAGAAGTCGTTTCAACATTATATTTAATGTTAACGATTGCGTCAGCTCCTAATTGAGTTGCCGCATCAATCATATCTTGATTGGCATTTTCTGCGTGGTTTTTTATCTTAGCTTCATTCACTCCCATTCCTCTACTGACACCATTTACAATGCCAAGTACTTCGTGTGTTTTTCCTGGAATAAATCCCGTATTACTTAATAACATTTGTCATTTCTCCTTATCTTCAAAATTTAGAATGCACACTTCTTCATAGTCATCATTTTAAAGCCCTAACCGCTGTTAAAGCAAGCCATACTTATACCACAGTACCAAGCATTAAAAGTTAAACCATCGTTTGGGAGTGCTTGTGCCGTAGAAAAGTTGAAATTATATCAAACTGCTTACAGGTTTTGCTACTGTAGAAAATGTTTCGCTACTGCACCATACCATACTTGAAATGATCACGCCATGCATCAATTTCTTCATTCGTATCAATTTTGAGCAACCCAAAAATCGTATGGGCAAAGTCAATAGCTGCTGTTTCATTAGCTGTTATAATCCCATTATCAACAACTATTTGTGCCGATACATAGCAATTTTCACCACTGTAACCACGTTCTTTTTGAAAAAGCTCCAACTCATCTCCTGTGTGCTTTATCTCATCAAGAAAGCCATGCTTGCCTAAAAATATGGTAGCACCGCATATAGCCGCAACAGGAACGTGAAATTCTTGAGCTTTTCTAATAAAGTTCGCTATTTCGTCATGACGATCTTCTTGCCACGCAAAACCACCTGGCAAAATGAGCATCTCAAGATTTTCAAAGTTATGATAACGTTCTATTGTGTAATCAATTTCTGTACGCAATCCTCCGATTGACACTTTAGGCTCATGCGTAACAGCAATCGTTTTGACTGTATATTGCGGAACAGAGTTTATTCCGGCAATCGCATAAGCAGCTTCCCAATCTGCCCAACGGTCTGTCAATAGCAATAAAACCTCTTTGGTTTGCATATGATCCCCTCCGATAATATAAAACTATACGCCGTAATCGTTTATCTGCTTAAGTATAGCATAAATCTTCTCAAATTTTTACATCTATGTTCAAAAGCCCTCGCCGAAGTTAGGCATAAACAAAAAAGATTGACTGTACCCGGTATTATTTTACAAACCATCGCACAAGGAACAATTGCAACGGCTATAAATGCTTTCAAGCCCTGATAGGCACTTATACTATATCATAATTGTTTTATACCTATAACAATTTCAACATCAATAGTAATCTGACTAATATCATGTAATCCAATCTTGTCCATGTCTATATTGAACATCATTGGAGTCATTTTAATAAAATTCTCTAAATGACTTTTAGTTACAGGCAATTGATAAAACAACTTATCTTTGTCAACACAAATCATATTTTTGTGAAAGTGTTGCAAGACTTGTTCATTTGAATATTCTTGTCTAATAAGTTGGTCTGTTGCATAATCTCTCAATTCTTTTAGATAAGACTTACCAGGAATAACTTTGATTAGAAACCCATTATCACTCATTACTCGTGAAAATTCATTGTCCGAACCATAGCCTATTTATCTAAAATACTGTTATGATTGTTTACAAACAATGTAAGCAATTTTTTTATGCAACCAATTCGCATTTTTGTTGTCTATATAGATGAAGCTTCAGAAAGTTGAGCAAGGGGGAGTTAAGATGGAGGATGATACGATATTCGACTTGTATGATAGGCGTTCTGAATTAGCTATTAGTGAAACCGCACGTAAATATGGGAATTATTGTTTTACAATCGCCATCAATATTTTGCATGATAGTGAAGATGCAGAGGAATGTGTTAACGATACTTATTTAAAAGCATGGGATGTTATACCGCCACAACGCCCTACAATGTTCCGCTTATTTTTAGGAAAAATTACACGAAATCTTTCACTGAATAAATATAAGATGCAAAAAGCGAAAAAGCGTGGCGGTGGCGAAATTGAGTTACTGCTGAGTGAATTAGAAGATTGTATACCATCCCAAGCGCTTGTTGAAAAAATATATGAATCTAATTTGGTTATTGAAATCATAAATTCTTGTCTATTATCAATAGATAGCGAAAGCAGAATTATATTTGTTAGGCGGTACTGGTATGCAGATTCTATTCAAACAATAGCGACGCAGTTTCAAATGAGCGAAAGTAAAGTGAAATCAATGCTTTTCCGCACACGAAAAGCGCTTAAAACTTATCTTGAAAGAGAAGGAGTGGTACTATGAAGTCCGAGAAATCTGAAAAACTAATGGAATGCATTGGTCAAATTGATGATCATATCATTGCGGAGGCTGATGTTAATTTGGTTAAAGTTAAGCCTGTTAAACGTTCTTGGAAAAAATGGCTACCAGTAGTTGCTGCGGCTGCCTGTATGATAATTGTTATTTCTGCCATGTTTCTTCAATCAAGAGGAGATCATATAGAACCACCTGTGACAAGTCCACCAGAGAAAAAACCAAATAATCCAGGGTCACCAGGAGGTACTTCAGATTTACCGAAGCTTTCTGCAGATATGATGTTTGGTGATATGGGATTTCAAGGTCATAGTGCCTATGATGTCAGTGAGCTTTATGGCGATAATCCATGGACAGAAAATAACAAACTGACAACCTTACCTGTGTTTCAGAATCCTGTAAAGCGTGATCTATCTACAGGAAACTTAATAGAAGGTGGTTTATCAGAAGATGAAATGATTGCAAAAGCAAAAGAGATTGCGGTTGCTATCGGGTTAGATATGGGCAAAATGGTTGTTGAAAAAGTATGGAGCGATGGTAGTATGCTGCGTATTGATTTTGAAGAAACGAGCATTGCAATAGATGCGGAAGGAAGTATAAGCATTTCCTTCGAGAAAGGTGTAACATTGCCAGAAGAGTACAGCCTTGCTTATTCTTATGTCGATGATAATGATACAGAGCAATATGTGGAGACTACAGAAGAGCAAGTAAGAAATGTGATGGAATATTTGCTTGAACAATATGCATCTGTTGTAGGTATAAAGTCTCCTGTTTTTAGTCCATTTGGAAGTGAATATGTGGGCGGTTATCAAGACAATGGAGAACGATGGTTTTCATATTCAGCTTATGAAGGTGAAGGTGATTTAGTTGAAAAGATATTGGGATATAACTTTAAACGTATCGATTTTTTTTCTAATGAAAATGGTGACCTGGATCTCATTCGTCGATCTTCTGATTATTTATTATCACAAAAAATTGGTGATTATCCAATTATCACAGCCGAAGCAGCACGTAAGCTATTAATGGAAAAACACTATATCACAACAGTTCCAGAAGAATATCTAATGCTAGAAGAAAAGTATGTATCACATGTTGAATTGGTCTATCACACATATACGGATAGTAAGGTATTCATGCCATATTATGAATTTTTGATTGAATTGCCAATAGCGGAAGAGAAATTGACCACTTATGCTGAACATGGATTAAAAACATTTGGTGTGTACTATGTTCCAGCTGTAAAGAGTGAATATTTAGAGGAATTACCAGCGGGTGAAGTTCATTTTAATTAAAAAATCCAACGGAAATCGGAGATATTTTTAGCAGTATCTTCGATTTTTTTAATTGAGTTTTTCACAAAACAGTTTGATTAGATGCTATAGTTTGATAAAATGGATATATGTTTGCATGAAAGGAATTCGTGATGGCTGATATTAATATACTAACAGCGTTTGGCGCAGGGATAATTAGTTTTATTTCACCTTGCGTTCTGCCAGTTTATCCGGCTTTTCTTTCTTATATCACTGGTGTCACGATTCAAGACTTGAAAACCAATGATCGTCAATTTAGAAAAAGTATCTTATTACATACAATTGCATTTTTAATTGGATTTTCTATTGTTTATTTGGCAATTGGTTTTGCATCATCTTTTTTTGGGCAGTTTTTTATTCAGTATAAAGAAGTGATTCGAATTGTTGGTGCAGTTTTGATTATTGGGCTGGGAATGGTGATATCCGGTATTTTTCAGCCGGATTTTCTGATGCAGACGAAGCGGTTTGAGTTTCGGAAAAGACCGGTAGGTTATTTTGGAACAATATTAATCGGCCTAACGTTTGCTGCTGGCTGGACACCGTGTATGGGACCAACACTTGGTTATGTGCTAACAATTACAGCTACTAACCCTAGTTCCGGATTTATTTATATGGTTAGCTATCTGTTAGGATTTGCTATTCCATTTTTATTGTCATCATTTTTTGTGGGTAGAATGAATTGGTTAAGAAAATACGCTCACGTGATTATGAAAATTGGTGGCTGGACCATGATTTTGATGGGATTTTTATTGCTTTTAAATTGGCTTCCGAAATTAACAAATCTTTTTTATAATATTTTCAGCTGAAGTAGGTGTTTGATTGTCTAAAGATGTTTTGGTAATGGGCTCCGTTGTTGTGTCACTTGCTATGGTTGTTATTGTGAATCTTGTTCGGGTAAGAAATACTAAAAAGCCAATTCGTACTGGTAAGCATATTATGTTGCCACCCATGTTTATGGCAAGTGGCGCATTGATGTATTTGATACCAATATTTCGACCAACTTTAAATGAAGTATGGTTTGCGATTATAGCAGGTATGCTATGTTCTATTTTATTGATTAAAACTTCTAATTTTGAACTCATTGATGGAGAAATTTATTTACAGCGGTCACGACTATTTCTAGTTGTTTTAATTGCGTTAGTTGCAGCACGGATGATTGGTAAGATTTTAATAGCTGATGTTCTTCATGTTGATGCAGGACAAATGAGTGGGATGTTTTTTTTATTGGCATTTAGTATGATTTTGCCATGGAGAATTGGCATGTTGATGAAGTATTTGCAAATGAAAACTAAATTGGCGGGATTGTCTGGGAATCGAACCCAGCAAAGACGGTAAACGCCTCTCAGACGCTTTTGAAGAGCGCGGGGGACACCAGTGCCCCAGCCAACCCCATGTAATTAATGCTAAACCATTTGTATTATAAATGATTATGATTATTTTATCAAACTTTTATTTGTAATAAAAAAAGAGAAATAACGGATGGTGATATTGATGTCAACGATAAATAATTTTTGGCAGGAGTTTTTAACAGTAACTAATCAAGATCAATCAGTAACTTATACGGATAGCTTTCATTTTTATCCAGAGCACTTAGCGAATGAGCTGTTATCGCTAGTGCTATCAGGAAAAAAGACGGCAACGACAGCTAGTTTTTTAGCTTATGAGCTAGAGGGAGAGAAGTTACCGCAAGTTGGAGATTATGCCATTGTAACGGATTTAGATGGACAGCCCCATTGCGTAATTGAAACAACTGCTGTAACGCTTATGCCTTTTAAAGAAATGACTTTTGATATTTGTAAGCGTGAAGGAGAAGACGATACGCTTGAATCTTGGCGCCAAGGACATGAACGAGTTTTCAGAGAAGAAGGCAAACAAGTTGGATATGAATTTTCAGAAGATATGCCTATCGTATTTACTGACTTTAAAGTCGTATGGGAAAAGCAATGATATTTTAAAGAGGAGTTCATGTAATGGCAAATGTAGAATTATTGTATTATACAAAAGATTATCCAAAGTTGGTTGAGTTGGTAGCACGGCAATGTTATCAATCTTTTCATAAAGTAGACGAGGAGTCACATCGTTTTATTCGGAGTATTATGAGTAAGGGGCATCTATCAGTTGCTTCGGTCGGAAATATTGTTTTTGGATTAAAAGCTTATGATGAAAAGATATTGCTTGATTTGATGAAGATGAAGGTGATTAATAATTTTATTCGCTGGAGTTTTTCACAAGAAGGCGCTTATGAGATGATTATTTCTATGAATATGTTGACATTTTTGGATATTAAAAACGGGCAAGAGGTAGAATGTAATCATTTGTTTAATGAGTTGCTAGACTTAACGAATCAAGTTCCGGAGTTACACTGGTTTTATAATCGTGATGTAGAAATACCAGCTGTGGAAAACAGTTATATGCAAATGGGCTCACCAACGTTATATGGGCCGCTTCTATTATCTGAAGATTATACAGCATTAAAAGCGCTTGGGTTTTCACGAGAAACATTATTGATTCATGCTACTATAACAATTAATTATATGACAGATCGTAGCACCGGGTTGCAGTTGTGGAGACATGGAGATATGACTGGTGGAACTGAACTCAGTCAGCGTTATGTTAACCGTAGCAATGCTGCTTTTCGTGAGATGATTGGCTTTGAAAGTGGGGATTCAGCAGTCGGTGAGCGATTGGCTGAAATGATTGGACAAGCTGGTGATCAGTATGATGAATTGCTGACTAAGCTGCAAGAGCTTGGTATTCATCAGTCGCGAGCTAAGGAAGTAGCACGTGCAATTTTGCCAAATGCAGTTGTGACACAGATTATTCAGTGTCGACCACTTAGACAATGGCAGCATTTGTTTGTATTGCGTGATACAAACCATGCACAAAAAGAGGCTGCTGCTGATGTGCGTTGCATGAAACAGTTATTTGCAGATCGACAAATTGCAATTGATTAAGTTATGAGGTGCTTTATGGAATATCAAGCATTTAAAGAAATCATTTTAGGTAGAAGAAGTGTTCGTCAATTTACTGAACAAGCTGTTACAGATGAGCAAATTCATGAGTTGATTGATTGTGCACGTTATGCACCAAGTGATACGAATTCTCAAACTTGGGAATTTATTGCGGTTGTAGATAGAGAAAAGATTGCAACAATTGAGCAAATGACTTGGGAGCAGCTTCATAAATGTGCAGGTCAAGCAAAGGAAAATGGTGAAGCAGCAGAACGGGCAGGTAAATTGTTAGTAAAAGCTTTTGGACCATACGCAACTGCATTTTCTGATGCACCGGCATTAATTATTTGCTTGGCAACACCCTATACTTCTAAGTTTCGTGATCGAATTTTTGAACCTATCGGTTTGGTTGATCAGGATGTTTGGCGGGAAGAAGGGATTAAGAGTAGCTGTTTAGCAGCACAAAACTTGATGCTAGCAGCGCATGCGATGGGATTAGCAACATGCCCGATGTCAGGACCGGTGATGCTAGCAGAAAAGCAGTTACGAGA
>Ga0131853_10017817_pt1 | contig 12934 bp, 8 predicted proteins | sample TergutLab28metaG_FD_92764 | JGI IMG/M metagenome (GOLD analysis project Ga0131853, IMG submission 92764) | Labiotermes labralis P1 segment gut microbial communities from Petit-Saut dam, French Guiana - Lab288 P1 (version 2) (version 2) | ecosystem: Host-associated > Arthropoda: Insects >...
AAGCTCTACCCACTCGATGCCAAGCTCTTCAGCCGTTTCCATGAGCAGGGCGCGGCGTGCGGCAATGTTTTCCATGCCGAGGTGGCGCGGGAAGGAGATGTGCGCGAAGGTGTCCGCGCCCATTGCGTAAGCTTGCTCCATGATAACGCGACCCATGGAGAGGTCGTCGGAGATCATGGCGATGTCTGCGTGGGCGGCGATTTCAGCCGGAGGCTCCTGCGTTACGCCGGCGAAGAAGAAAATGTCGTCGCCGAAGAGTTCGCGGGTGTTCTGGATGGCTGCGATGGTGCCGGGCACTGCCTGCACAACCACGATTGCGCGCGCGCCGGCGTCTGCCAGTGCTTGAATGTTCGCGATGGTAACTTCCATTTCGGCGCCGAAGTTATCGGGGTATGTAGTTCTCACGATACGATCGGAGCCGAATCTCTGTTGCATTTGCAGCGCCGCCAGGTATTCCTCTTCGCCCTGGGAAACCGTGCCGGTGATGATACCGATCATCCAGTCGTCGCCGTCGGCTTCATCGGGTGTGTCAACCGGGGCGGCTTGGGCGGGTTCTGTGGCGGCCGGTGCCGGTGGTGCGGCCGGCGGCGGTGAAGGCTGTGCGCAAGCGGCAAGCACCATCACAGAAGCCAAAGTTATAGCGGAAAGTCTTTTTAACATTCAGTTACCCCCTTATTGTGTACAGCCTCATGGCTGCATTCCCGCGCAACCTTCGCGCAAGTTATACTTTACAGCATATCAAATTTGCGGGGAAATGTAAAGCGAAATTTTCAGTTTCATGACTTTTTCGTGACATTTGCAAAAATATGACAATTGCCGGTGCATATTGCTATATAAATCGCCCTGTTAAAGAGCGTTCGCAAGCGGATAGGCCGGCCGGCGTGCCTTCAAAGAGGATTTCGCCGCCGTGGACGCCCGCGCCCGGCCCCATGTCGATTATCCAGTCCGCACTGCGGATGATGTCCAGATTGTGTTCGATGGTGACGACGGTGTTGCCCTTGTTCACCAAGGTGTCGATGATGGCCAGAATGTTGGAGATGTCGGAGAAGTGCAGGCCGGTTGTGGGTTCGTCCATGATGTAGATGTTGCCCTTCTTGTTAAGCTCCTTGGCAAGCTTGATGCGCTGGCACTCTCCGCCCGACAGGGTGTTCAGCGGCTGGCCAAGGGTGAGGTAGCCAAGCCCGACTTCGCCGATGCTGCGCAGCTTTGTGCGGATCTCTTTGCGCGTGAAGAAGGCTGACGCGTCGGCCACGGTGAGTAACATTACGTCGGCAATGGACTTGCCGCGTAGGGTCAGCTCCAGCACCTCCCGCTTGAAACGCTTGCCGCCGCATTCTTCGCAGACGTTCTTCACGGTGTCCATGTAGGAGAGGTCCGTCTCGATATAACCAAGGCCGTGGCAGACCTCGCACGCGCCTTCGGAGTTGAAGCTGAACAGGGACGCGTTTGCGCCCGTGGCCTCTGCGAATTCCTGGCGGATGTGATCCATGATGCCCGTGTAGGTGGCGGGGTTCGAGCGGGAGTTGGCGGAGACCGCGCCTTGGTCGATGATCACGGCCTCCGGGTGTTCCTTGGCGAACACTTGGTGGATGAGGCTGCTCTTGCCGGAGCCGGCCACACCCGTGACGACGGTGAACACGCCGCGCGGTATACGCACGCTGACGTTGCGCAGGTTGTTGACGCTTGACGGCTTGGTCACGAAGCTTTCGGCGGGGTCGAAGCCGCGCGGCGACATTTTAATAGGAAGAGGCGCGTCAAGGTGCCGCGCGGTGAGGGTGCCGGAGGGCGCAAGCCCCGCGTACTCGCCCGCGTACATTATTGTGCCGCCCTGCGAACCCGCCTGCGGCCCCATGTCCACCACGAAGTCCGCAATCTTGATCACATCAGGGTCGTGTTCGACTACGATCACGGTGTTGCCCTTGTCGCGCAGCTTGGTCAGGATGCCGTTGAGGCGGTGTACGTCGCGTGGGTGCAGACCTATGGAGGGTTCGTCGAAGATGTAGAGCATGTCGGTGAGGCCGGAGGAAAGGTTCTTGACCATCTTCACGCGCTGGCTCTCGCCGCCGGAGAGCGTCGCGGTCTCGCGGTTCAAGCTTACGTAGTCCAGCCCGATATCCACGAGGTCTTGCAGTCTCTGCACAAGGCTTAACGTCACGGCCGCGGCTTCGGGGATGTTCAGCGCGGATATCGTGCGGATAAGCTCGTCCACCTGCATTGCCGTCATGTCGGCGATGCAACGGCCGTCTATCTTGCAGGACAGCACAGCCCGGCTGTAACGCTTGCCGCCGCATGTGCGGCAGGGTTCCGTCCTTGTGAAGGCTTGCAGCTTGGCCTGTGTTTTCTCCGACTTTTCGCCGCCGCCGCGTATGTTGGTGCGCTCGAAGCGTTCGGCAAGGCCTTCGTAGGTGGTGTTCAGGTCGTCCAAGCTTTCGAGGTGGATCTTCTCCGGCTTGGCGTAGACCAGCTTGTGGTATTCGTCCGGCGTGTAGTCGCTGATCTTTTTGTCGCAGTCGAAGAACTTCGAGTGGGCGTAGAACTTCCACAGCCACGTGCCTACGCCGTAGCCGGGCAGCTTGATCGCGCCGTCGTTCAGAGACTTGTCCGCGTCGATGGCGGTGTCGAGGTTCAGCGCTACGCTTCGGCCGATGCCCTGGCAGTCGCCGCACATGCCCACGGTGTCGTTGAACGAGAAGCAGCCGCGCCCGCCCACATAGGGCTTGCCCACGCGGGAGAACAGGATGCGCAGGAGAGGGTCGATATCGGTGATGGTGCCAAGGGTGGAGCGGGAGTTGCCGCCGATTCGCTTCTGGTCGATGATGATGGACGGCGAGATGTTTAGGATGCTGTCGGCGTCGGGGCGGCTGTACTTGGGCAGGAAGCCGCGCACAAAGGCGGGCAGGGTCTCGTTAAGCAGCCGGGCGGACTCCTGCGCGATGGTCTCGAACACCACCGACGACTTGCCGGAGCCGGACACCCCCGTGAATATGGTGATCTTACGCTTGGGTAAACGCAGGCTGATGTTCTTCAAATTGTTCTCGCGCAGACCCGTCAGTTCGATATACTCTTGCGACACTCTACATTCCTCCTCGTTTGAACTGGGGCTGGTCGTTCGATACCCGAACCCCTGCAGGGTTCGGGTATCGAACTGCTCGCCCATGCATCCGGAATTTGAAGGATACCACGGCGCAAAAATTTTTGCAAGCGGCAAATCTGTTGCAATCTTTGCGTGAACATGGTACGATATTGGTGCAACTTAGTATTACACAAGATGCAGGATGTGGCAAAAATTACAATCAGGAGGAATGTTATGGCTAAAATTGTAGTAATTGGGGTTAACCACGCGGGTACGGCGGCCACTAATACTGTCTTGGACAACTACAGCGGCAACGACGTTGTGGCGTTCGACTCCAACGATAATATCAGCTATCTCGGCTGCGGCACGGCGTTGTATGTGGGGCGGCAGATTCCCGAAACAGACTGCCTGTTCTATTCGTCCAAGGCCGCGCTGGAGAGCAGGGGCGCGAAGATCCACATGCAGACCACCGTGGAGAGCATCGACTTCGACAACAAGAAGGTGTTTGCAAGGACAGCCGGCGGCGCGGAGATGGAGGAATCCTACGACAAGCTTATCCTGGCGACGGGCTCGCGCCCGGTTGTTCCCAAGCTGCCGGGCATAGACCTGGCCGGCGTACACTATGTCAAGCTGTACCAAGACGGCCAGAAGATTGACGCGGACCTAAACAATCCCGAGGTGAAGCGCGTCGCCACCATCGGCGCGGGCTACATAGGCGTGGAGATCGCAGAGGCCGCGAAACGCCGCGGCAAGGACTCCCTGCTCTTCGAAATGCAGGACTCGTGCCTGGCCGGCTACTTCGATAAGGACTTCACATCCGGCATGGACAAGGCTCTGGCGGACAACGGAGTGGAGCTTCACTACGGCGAATCCTTGAAGGAGATTAGGTCGTCAAACGGCACGCGGGTCACGTCCATTGTTACGGACAGGGGTGAATATGAGGCGGACCTGGTGATCATGTCCATCGGCTTTACGCCCAAGAACGAAGTCGCGGGCGGCAAGCTGGATCTGTTCGCCAACGGCGCGTTCCTGGTTAACGCCAACCAGCAGACATCCAAGCCCGACGTATACGCCATCGGCGACTGCGCCACGGTCATCAACAACGCCTCCGGCACCACCGACTATATCGCGCTGGCCACCAACGCCGTGCGAAGCGGCATCGTCGCGGGGCATAATGTCTGCGGCACGGCTCTTCAATCCGCCGGGGTGCAAGGCTCCAACGGCATCATGATCTACGATTATAAGATGTTCAGCACCGGTCTCTGTCTGGACAAGGCGCGCAAGGCGGGCTTCGACCCGGTACACGTAGACTATGAGGACACGCAGAAATTCTCGTTCATGTCCGTGAACAACGACATCGTAAAGCTGCGCATAATCTACGACAAGACCAGCCGGAGGATCATCGGCACCCAGCTGGCTTCCTACGTGGATGTCTCCATGGCTCTGCACATGTTCAGCCTTGCCATCGCCAAGGGCATGACCATCAACGAACTGCCCCTGCTCGACATCTTCTTCATGCCGCACTTTAACCAGGCCTTCAACTACATCACCATGGCCGGCCTCGTCGCTAAATAGCCCAAGCCGCGACCCCAACGCCTGCGGAGCCTGACGCTTCGCAGGTGTTTTGCCGCCATAAGATATTGACACCGTGATAACTTTGGTGTATCATGGTAGTATCGAAGGGGCATGATAAGCATGTACAGAGTGTTCACCTATACGGACAAATACGGCAGAAGCCCAATAGAAAGCTACATAGGCGAGCTTATGGGCAAGGGTGATAAGGACAGCCGTATAAACGCAAACAAAATAAGGGATCATGTAGCCTATCTGCGAGAACACGGAGCGCAAGCTCGAGAGCCTTACGCAAAACATCTTGACGGCGATATATGGGAGATTAGGCCGATAAGGAACAGAATCCTATACGCCGCTTGGGACGGCAACAGCTTCATACTGCTACATCTTTTCAAAAAGGATACGCAGAAAACTCCGCGGAGGGAGATTGAGCAAGCCAAACGCAACTTAGCCGATTACAGGGAAAGGAGCAAGGACAATGGATGACGAATATATGGAGGCTATCGCGCAAGCTAAGGCGAATTTAGAGGACATACGGGAGCGCGGAACGGAAGCTCTTATGAGCTGGGACGAGATAGAAGCTAAGTATTTCACGCCGGAAGAGATAGCCGCCAGTGAACTAAGGGCGGAACTTATGTGGGAGCTTTCCAACGCAAGGCACGAGCGCGGCATAACGCAGCGCAAGCTGGAGGAACTAAGCGGGGTGAAACAGCCCGTAATCGCCCGTATGGAGAACGGAACAAACAGCCCGCAGCTTGACACCGTGTTGAAGGTTCTGGGCGCGTTGGGCAAGACGCTTGCTATTGTGCCGCTGGAGCGGGCGAAAGAGGTCTAGTGCTTCGCCAATGCTAAATTTGATGTGCATTCGCGAGGATCTTTGTCGAAAGACAAGGAAGTGACGACGCCGCGAACCCGAAGTGGTTCGCAAGGAGGAGCTGACGCGGGACTTCGGCAAAAAGACCGCGAAGGCGCATTAAATTTAGTATTGGAGGAGCACTAGTATTAGGTATCATGATATGAACACGGCGGCGGGGAGCTTCACGGCACCCCGTTTTTTATGTGTTACAAGAGAAATATGATGTATAGGGCGATTTTTTAGAGATTTTGGCCTGTATTGTTACTTGAAATTTGCGGGTAAATGTATTACAATGGTTATCCACAACTTGGCACGCAGGGGGGCGCGATGGAGTTTTCACATACTTCGGTGATGACGGATGAATGTATGGACGCGCTGGACATACGGCCGAACGGCATATATGTTGACTGCACCATGGGCGGCGGCGGGCACAGCGCGGCGATTGCGGCGCGGCTGGCGGGCGGCGGGCAGCTGGTTTGCATAGACCAAGACGAGAACGCGGTGGTTAATGCCGGCACGCGTCTGGCGCGGTATGCCGAGCGCGTGAGTGTTGTGCGCGGAAGCTTCTTCGGCCTGCGCGATATCTTGCGCGGGCTTGGCGTCGGCGCGGTTGACGGAGTGCTGGCGGATCTTGGGGTGTCGTCGCATCAGCTGGACACGCCGGAGCGCGGTTTTTCGTACATGCACGACGCGCCGCTGGACATGCGTATGGACAACACGGCAAGCCTTCGCGCCGATGATGTCGTAAACGGCTATGACGAGGCCGAACTCACAAGGATAATATTCGCGTACGGCGAAGAACGATTCGCCAAGCGCATTGCCGCGCAGATAGTACAGCGGCGGCCGATACATACAACGCACGAGCTTGCGGCGGCAATACGCCACGCGATACCGGCGCGGGCGCGCGATACCGGCGGGCACCCGGCGAAGAGGACGTTCCAGGCTCTGCGTATAGAGGTAAACGCGGAGATAGAGCCGCTGGCGCAGGCCGTGGAGGACATGGTTATGTCGCTGAAACCGGGGGGGCGCGTAGCGGTTATCTCCTTCCATTCGCTGGAGGACAGAGCCGTCAAACACTCATTCCGCAAGCTGGAAGGCGGCTGTACCTGTCCGCGTGAATTTCCGCTCTGCATCTGCAACAACCCGCGGCATCTGCGCACCATAACGCGCAAGCCGATCACGCCAAGTCCCGCGGAGCTGGAGGCCAATCACCGCGCGCGTTCGGCCAAGCTGCGCGTGGGCGAGAGGACGAACTATTAGGCTTATTACGCCAAGGAGGAACATGCCAAAGCGGACGAGGAAGAAGCGGCGCAGGGTCGGGCTTGAATATCGAGATGTTGGGCGGACCCGGATGTCGTTTTCCGCCATGAGCCTGATCACGGTGATTCTGATATTTGTGGCGGCGATAGGCCTTGTGCTGAGCTATGCGATGATAAACGACAGGCAGGCGCAGATACGCTCGCTTATGAACGAACTTGGGCGGCTGGAAGAGGACAATAACTTGATACGGGCGCAGCTGTCGCAGGCCTATGACATACGGGAGATCGAGCGGATCGCGATACAGCGGCTGATGATGGGGCCGCCGCAGCCGCACCAAGTGGTACACATCTATGTTCCGCCGGTGAGCCGCATCGTGCCGGGGGAAGCGGACGAGTATACAGAGGATTAGGGGGGGCATCATGGCGAACACAAAACTGATGAGGGCGAAGCTGGTGTTCTTCGGCGTGGTGGTGAGCTTCTGCATGGTATTCCTGCTCGGGCGGATCCTGCACATACAGACGGTGCATGGAGACGAGTTCGAGCGGCGCGTGCTGGAGCGCGTAGCGCGGACGACAAACCAGTTCGGCAACTTTAACGCCGTGCGCGGCCAAGTGTTCGACCGCGACCGCAACCTTCTGGCCTCCACGTTCATCCGCGACAATATCGTGATGGACATACGCGAACTGCACGCGATCGGGCTGGAGGACAGGCGGCGCGGGCGCACACGCAAGGACGACACCTTGGCCGCCCTGCACCAACACCTGGGCATACCCATGGCGGAGCTGATATCCTACTTCGAGCTGGACGCGCGGGGTTATCTTGTAGACGACACCCGCCACCGTATTATCGCGCGGGACGTGGATCCGCTGGTGACGCTTGATCTGCTGCGGGATGATGTTGTGGCGGTGTTTGCGGAGCCTGTGTCGGTGCGCGGCTTTGTGCATTCGTCATTTGCGCCGCAGGTGCTGGGCTTTATGCGGGGCGACTCAAGCTTCGGGCTGGAGCTGAGCTACGGCGCGGAGCTTGCGGGGCAGTCCGGGCGGGTGCCGCTGGGGGTGCCGGGCGCGGACGCGCGGGATGTGGTGCGCGACGGCCACTCGCTGATCACGACGCTTGATTCGTCGATACAGGGTTTTGCGGAACAGGCGGCGCGTCAGGCCGGGGTGGACTTCTTGGCCGAGGCCGTGTCCGTGATCGTCATGAACCCGCACACCGCCGAGATTATCGCAATGGCGCAGTATCCCAGCTTCGACAACAACCACCCGGACGACGTAACGCGCATCACAAATCCGTTTATGCGCGAATACTTGATGCAGCTGGACCGCGACATGCACACGCGGCACCTAAACGGCGTGTGGAACAACTTCGCGCTGTCCAGCAGCTTCGAGCCGGGTTCGATATTCAAGACAGTGGTGGCCGCCGCCGCGTATGAAGAGCGCGTTGTAAACCGCTATTCCACATTCTTCTGCGGCGGATACAAGAATATATTCGGCGATGTCATACCGTGCTGGATCTTCCCGCTGACAGGCGGGGGGCATGGCGTGGTGAATCTGGAGCAGGCTCTGGCCGTCTCGTGCAATGTGGCCTTCATGGACATTGCCGCGGCAATGGGGCCGGAGATGTTCCACAGATATCTGCGCGACTTCGGCTTCGGCGAGCGCACGGGTATAGACCTGCCGGGAGAGGCCAGCTTCGCCCCACTCGTATACAACCTGAGCGACCTCCGCATACCCGCCCAGCTGGCCACCAGCGGCATCGGCCAGGGCAGCAACAGCACGGCCATACAGAACATCACGGCCTTTGCGGCCACGATCAACGGGGGATACCTCATGCGCCCCTTCGTAGTCGCCCAGATTGTTGACTCCGACGGCAATGTGGTGTACGAGAACAATCCGTCGGTACAGCGCAGTGTGGTCTCGAACAGAACGTCGGACGTGGTGCGCGAGATGATGGTTATGGCCGTAAGCCCCATCGGTACGGCCACCGCCGTGATGATAGACGGCTACAGCGTCGGCGGCAAGACAGGTACCGGACAGCAGGGCAGGCGCGAGGACGGCATAAACTCCGTGTCCTTCATAGGCTACTTCCCCGCGGAGAACCCGATGTACATCACCATGGTGTTCGTCCACCGCGTGCCGCAGGATGTGTCCGCCGCGGGCGGAGCAACGGCCACGCACGCCTCCCGCGAGCTTATCGAGAACATCATACGCTACCGCGGAATACAGCCGGACGGGCGTGTGAACTTCGCCGAGAACCTGCTGGTGTCGCGCGAAGGCCTGGAGCTTCCCGATTTGATCGGCATGGATCTTGTGCCGGCCACAACCTTCCTGAACGATATCGGGCTGGACTTCCAGATCGTGGGCAACGGCCGCATTATCGCCCGCACAATCCCCAACCCCGGGCAGAGGGTCACAGACGGAAGCCGCGTATTCCTGGTGATGCAGGAGGGCAGCGACCCGGACGACCTCACCGCCGTGCCGGACGTAGTGGGTCTAAGCGCGTCCGTGGCCATCGAAGTCCTCACAAGCGTGGGCTTGCAGGCCGCAGTGGCCGACAGCCGCCGCCCGCAAGGCGGCGAACCAACCGTCGCCGACCCATACGCCGCCGGCGCAGATGAAGCCGAAGAGGAGCCGGATCCGTACCACGGCCTTGTGGTCTACGAACAAATGCCGGCGGCGGAAACCCGCGTGCCGCAAGGCTCGCAGGTGCGCCTTCGCGCAAGCGAATAGACTGCCCTGCTGTCGGCAAGTGTGAAAAATATTTCATTGAATTAAAGTGCGTCCGCTACAATACACATGTGTTATAGACCCTGCGATAGAGGAGCTTGTACACATGGGTAGGCCATCTATATTGATGAAGCGCAAGCTGCTGGTATTCTTGGCGGCGTGTGTGTTTGCGCTGGCGGTGCTGGCCTTGCGGGTGCTGTATATCCAGCTGGCGCACGGCGAAAGGCTGCAGAGGCTGGCGTATGAACAGCAGACGCGCGACAGGCTCATCGCCCCGGACCGGGGCAGTATTCTGGACCGCAACTTGGTGAAGATCGCCGGGACGCAGAGTGTTGCTACGATATCGGTGATATACAATCAGCTGGGAGACCGCGAGGCCACGGCCATCGCGCTATCCCGTGAGCTGGAGATGGAGCTGGAGGCCGTGCAGACACGCGTGAACCGCAGAGTCGCACTGGAGCGCATTGCGATGCGTGTCGAGATGGACGTAGCGGAGCGCGTGCGGGAGTTGCAGCTGCCGGGCGTAGTGGTGGACGAGGACATTCGCCGGGTTTACCCCTTCGGGAGCCTGGCGTCGCACGTGGTGGGCTTCGTGGGGCGCGACAACCAGGGCATTATCGGGCTGGAGGCGCGCTACGACAGTTATCTCGCGGGGCAGAGCGGGCGCATACTTACGGAGACGGACGTGCGCGGCATCGAGATACGCGGCGGCGGCGAACACCGTATCGACCCAACCCCGGGATACTCTCTGGTGACGAGCATCGACGTGGTGCTGCAACAATATGCCGAGCAGGCCATCGGCCTTGCCGTAGAGCGGCACAACGCCAAGCGCGGCTCCATAATCCTGATGTGTCCGCACACCGGGCAGCTGCTGGCCATGGCCAACAAGCCCGATTTCGACCTGAACGAACCCTTCGCCATCAACGACCCGGAGCTGGCCGCCGCGTGGCATACACTTTCGCAGGAACAACGCGGCGACGCGCTGAACCGGATGTGGCGCAACCCCAGCATCAACGATACATACGAGCCGGGTTCCACGTTTAAGATATTTACGTCGGTGGCGGGGTTGGAGGCCGGCGTGATCACGCCGGATTCGCGCTTTGTCTGCAACGGCATACACACCGTGGGCGGGCGGCAGATACGCTGTTGGCGGTATCCACGGGCGCACGGCGCGATAAACTTCCGCGAGGGCGTGTTCACGTCCTGCAACCCGGTGTTTATGATCACGGCGGAAAGGCTGACCGCCGAGCGGTTCTACGACTATTTCAGCAAGTTCGGCTTCAGGGAGCGCACGGGCATCGACGTGCCGGGCGAGGCCACGGGCATCGTACACCGTCCGGAGAACGTGGGACCCGTGGAGCTTGCCACCATGAGCTTCGGGCAGTCCTTCCAGATCACACCGCTCCAGCTTCTGCGCGGCGCGTCGGCAGTGGTGAACGGCGGGCGGCTGGTTACGCCCCACTTCGCCACACACTTGCTGGACGCGGACGGAGCCGTCGCCCACACCTTCGACCACCCCGTCAGCGAGCCGGTGATCTCGCGGGAAACGTCGGACATCATGCGCGAGATCCTGGAAGGCGTGGTGTATACCGGCACGGGCAACCGCACATACCTGCCGGGCTTTCGCGTGGGCGGCAAGACAGCAACCAGCGAGAAGCTTCCGCGCCGCAGCGGGCGGTATATCGCCTCCTTTATGGCCTTCGCGCCGGCGGACGACCCGCGCGTGCTTGCCCTGGTGCTGATCGACGAGCCAAAGGGCGCGTACTACGGCGGCATGATCGCCGGACCCGTAATGCGCGAGATCTTGCAGAACGCCTTGCCATATCTGGGCGTGGCGCCGGAGTTTAACGAGCAGGAACAGCAGCTGCCCGAGACCCAGCGCGTAAGCGTGCCGGACTTCTCCGACATAAGCGTGACGGCCGCTCTGCGCATCATTCGCGAACTTGGGCTGGAGGCCGCCGTGGAAGGGCAGGGCGACGCGGTGCGGGCGCAGTTCCCCCGCGCGGGCGACGAAGTAAACCGCGGCGCGAAAATCATCATCTACACTTCACATTAAACGAACGATAGGGGATATGACGATATGAAGCTGTTTGACATATTGCGGGGCGTGGAGTATGAAGTTGTGCAGGGCGGCGACTGCGAGATCAAGAAGCTGAAGATTGATTCGCGCTTGGTCTGCGCGGGTACGCTGTTCTTCTGCATCGAAGGTCTGCACGTTGACGGCCACGACTTTGTGGAGAAGGCCGCCGAAGAGGGCGCGAACGCCGTGATAGTGGGCAAGGATCTGCCGTCTTACCCCGACGGCGTAACCGTGGTGAAGGTGGGCAATGTGCGCCGGGCGATGTCCTTTGCCGCGGCGAACTTCCTGGGCAGGCCGGCGGAGGGTCTTACGCTTGCGGGCGTGACGGGCACCAACGGCAAGACCAGCAGCGTCTACTTCGTGGAGAGCATTCTGCGGGCGTGGCAGAGCAAGCACGGCATCATCACCACGGTGGACTGCCGCGCCTGCGACAAGCCCATCGAGATCTCCTTCGCAACGTCCACCACGCCGGACTCTATCGAGCTGCACAAGATTCTGCGGGAGATGAAGGACATCGGCGCGGAGTATGTGGCCATGGAGGTTACGTCCCACGCGCTGGCGCTCGACAAGGTGGAAGGGATGCACTACGCCGTGGCCGGCTTCACAAACCTGACGCAGGATCACCTGGACTTCCACAAGGACTTTGAGGACTACCGCGACACAAAGAAGCGGCTGTACGGCCAATGCGCCCACGCAGTAACCAATATTGACGACCCCTACGGCGCGTACATGGTGGAAGGCCACCCCTGCCGCGTGACAACATATTCCATCGACAAACCCAGCGACCTGCAAGCCGTGAACGTACAGCTTCTCGACACGGGCGTAAGCTTCGACGTGCGTTTAGGCGGCGAGCTTGTACACTTCAGCCTGCCTGTGCGCGGGCGTTTTACGGTGTACAACGCGCTAAACGCGCTTGGCATGAGCCTTGCCCTCGGCGTGCCGCCGGATGTGGCCGCCCAAGGCCTTGCCGCCGTGAAGGGTGTGCCGGGGCGCATCCAGAGCGTGCCGAGCAAGCACGGTTTCGACGTGATCGTAGACTATTCGCACACGCCGGACAGCCTGGAGAACATTCTGACCACCGTTCGGGAGACCACAAGCGGCAAGGTTGTTGTAATCTTCGGCTGCGGCGGAGACCGCGACCCCATCAAACGCCCGATAATGGGCGAGATCGCCGCGCGCTTGGCGGACTATGTAATCATAACCTCCGACAATCCGCGCACGGAGGACCCAGAAGCCATCATTGGCATGATAGCCGCGGGAGCGGCCCCGACGGGCCGCGAATACATGAGAATTACGGACAGGGAGGAAGCCATAAGGTTCGCGCTCAAGGCGGCCATGCCGGACGACGTTATAGTGCTTGCGGGCAA
>Ga0131853_10017818_pt1 | contig 12934 bp, 10 predicted proteins | sample TergutLab28metaG_FD_92764 | JGI IMG/M metagenome (GOLD analysis project Ga0131853, IMG submission 92764) | Labiotermes labralis P1 segment gut microbial communities from Petit-Saut dam, French Guiana - Lab288 P1 (version 2) (version 2) | ecosystem: Host-associated > Arthropoda: Insects >...
CAATGTAATAATCTTACATTAACCCCACAGGTGTTATGTGGGGTGTTATTTGCATTTCGTTTTTCGCCGCAAATCTTTTTTAAGATTTTTTCATTTTAGGGGTTGACATTTGATAGTTGGTCTTTCAGATTTAAGATAATATTTGAAAATTAAAATCCCGGGGGACACAAGAAGAGCCAGCCGTCCTTTGACGATGTTGGTGGGCTGGTTATAACCTCCTCTTGTATTGCGGCTGTTACCGGACTTGTAATTAGCCCCATGCTAAGCGCGGCCACCATTACAACCGCAACTATGCTTACTAGCCTTGAATTTTTCTTTAAATTTAGCACATTCTTTACTCTTTGTTTTATGCTGCTCTCTCCAAAAGCAAGGGGAGAGCCCGCGACAATTTGTTTTTCCATTGCCAAAGATACAAGCAGCATAGAATATCCTTCTTTGGTTTCTTCGATGCCCATTTCTTTAAGCACCCGCTCGTCACAGGACATTTCCATATCCCTTACCATTAGCTTAAATGCCAGCCATACAAGGGGGTTAAACCAATGCAGACAAAGAATAAAGTAAGCAACAAATTTAACGATATGGTCAAATCTTTTGATATGTATTTGCTCGTGCAAAACAACATGCTCGCGCTCTTGTTCTGATAGCCCTATGGGTAAATAAATTTTTGGAGAGAGAAACCCAAGAACAAAGGGGGATTTGATGTTTGCTGCTTCGTAGATATTTTCTTGCATATGAACAGACCCGCGCAATTTGCTCTTTAGCGCGAAATAAGATAGCATGCCATAACCAAACATAGCAGCAGCACCAACAAGGGAGATAATAGCAATGATTGTAAGCCAGGTCCAGCCATGTGCCAAGCTTGGGCCTGGGGCAAGCAAAACCGCATCGGTTATGTATGGCGCGATTGCGTTTGTCGGAATGGGCTGCGCCCCGAAGGGCATGATGCTCCATATGCTTTCGATTGAAAATGGAAACAGCAAACGAATACCCGCAACTGCCCAAAGGCAATAGGATATGATTTTTGGGGCTTTCTTTAGCAATAGCCTGGCAATGACTATTATGATAATCACAAACGAGCCCGTTATGCTCATGTTTAAAATTGTAAGAAACAAACTATCCACTATCATCACCGCCCTTATGGTCTTTTATCAGACTTATAAGCTCGTCGGCTTGTTCTGGTGTCATCTTTTTGCCATCAAAAAACGAAGCAATAAATTTTGGTAAGGACCCACCAAATGTGGCCTCTACATAACGGCGGCTCTGGGAAGAAATCAGTTCGTCGCGGGTAAGCACAACGGATATTTTGGCGTATTGGTTTCTAAAAATGCCTTTTTCGCAGAGTTTTTTTAGCACCGTGTATGTGGTGGATTTTTTCCAGTCAAGCTCTTGCAAAGCAAGGGTTGCCAGATCTGGGGAAGTTAAAGGGGCTTCTCGCCATATGATGGATGCGAGCCTCTCTTCGGATGGCGTTAAATTCATGTCCACTCTTATTATACACCTCCATTCTATTCACAATAGAACCAGTCTATCACAAATAGAATGAAATGTCAATAGATAAATGCATTTTATTTCAAAATATAGGTTTGCACAAACAAAGTCTGTACCCCCATATAATGCTTTATACTATAATTTTAAGGAGAGAGACCATGGGAAAAGGCAATCTGATACTTCAAGTTGTTGCGGCCGAAGGCGCGATTCTTATTGAAGGCGCAAGCATAACCCTGATGAATGAAAATGGCGTCCAGCTGCATGAATTGACCACGGACAATACCGGGCATGCGCCGGAGATTTCTTTGGAAGCTCCGGACATATCCCTTACAGAAGACCCATTTGCTACGGAACGCAGATATAGCGTATACAATGCGAAGGTGCGCGCTGTGGGATATAGAACCATAACATACAAGGGCATAATGATGTTTGACCAATCCACCTCTATTCAGGTTATAGAGATGCGGCCTGCTCTTTCGAGAAGTGGGGATCAAGACGAAGAAATTGTGGATATAAGCGGCCATGCTCTGGACGACCCAATTGTACCGGAGCAGCAGAGACCCATTCCTCCTGTAAGAGTGTTGGATAGGGTTGTTATACCAAATTTTGTAACTGTGCATCTGGGAAGGGCGGAAAATCAAGCTCCCAATGTGAGAGTGCCGTTTATTGACTATATAAAAAACGTAGCGTCTCACGAGATATTTGATACCTGGCCGGAGCAAACATTGATAGCCAATATCTATTGCATTGTTTCGTTGACGCTTAATAGAGTTTTTACGGAGTTTTACCGAAAGCGCGGCCAAAACTTTGATATTACAGCCACAACGCATATGGACCAAAAGTACACTCACCACGGCACTATAGGTGCGAGGATAAGCGGGGTGGTAGACAGGATATTTAACAATTATTTGGCAATTGTGGGGCATTTAGAGCCATTCCTTTCGCTTTATAACGACGGTGTTGTGGCCAATTTCCCCGGGCGGCTGTCCCAATGGGGCTCTTTCTTCGATGCGCGGGACAGAGGCATGAATGCATGGCAGATCATTCGCAAATATTACCCGCAAAACCTGGAGCTGCGGCAATGCGACCACTTTTCCGGGCCGCTGGAATCCTGGCCGGGTTCTCCTTTGTCCCAAGGCTCCCAAGGAGAGGCCGTGCGCACCATGCAAAGATATTTAAACAGGATTTTGGGTCGCTATACCAATGTGATAATCAATCCTGTTGATGGCATTTTTGGGCCTTCTACAAGAAGCTCGGTTTTGCTGTTCCAGCAAATATATAATTTGCCGGCCACAGGGGTGGTTGATAGGGCCACATGGTATCAAATTGGCCGTATATATGGAATAGAAAAGGCGTTGTGGGAAATGAACAGCGAAGGCATACGCATAGGTATTGGCACAACACCGCCGACGGTTGTTATACGAGAAGGCTCTACAGGCGCTAGGGTTTCAGAGCTGCAATTTCTTTTAGACTTTATTGGGATGTACTATGAAGAAATTCCTTTTGTGGCAGAAACAAGCCGCTTTGATAGACTGACCACAGATGCCGTAAGGGCCTTCCAGAGGCTGTTTGGTTTAACGGCCGATGGTGTCGTTGGTCCAATGACATGGCGGAAGCTTTATGAAGTTTATTGGGGGATTGTAAACAACGCCCCAACCCCGCCGCCAACACCTGCACCACCAAACCCACCCAATATGCCGCCTTATCCGGGGACTGTTCTGCGGCTTGGCGCAAGCGGGGAAAGCGTGCGGCAAATACAGCAGGCGTTAAATAGGCTGCATGAGGCCATACCCGGCATACCCCAAGTGCCCGAAGATGGCGTTTTTGGGGAGCAAACAAGGGATGCCGTCCTTGCTTTCCAAAGAATATTCGGTCTTTCTGTAGATGGGCTTGTTGGGCCGATAACATGGGATAGGCTGATGCGAGAGTTTTTAAATTTGCAGCCCGGTGGAGCTACAACGCCACCCCCGATTCCTTCTATACCTCCTTATCCGGGAAGTGCGATAAGGCAAGGTGCTACAGGGGAAAATGTGCGCCTTATACAACAGGCGATAAATAGGCTTGTTCCCTGTCATCCCGGTAGGCTTTGGAAAATTTCCGAAGATGGTATTTTTGGGCCGGGCACAAGGGACGCTGTGATGGCTGTTCAGAGCATATTTGGACTATCGGTAGACGGTGTTGTCGGGCCAATGACATGGGATAGGCTAATGAACGAGGCCGCAAATTGTGATGCCGGAGGCACAACGCCACCAACCCCGCCGCCGCCATCAATTCCAAACTACCCCGGAAGCCCAATTCGTGTAGGTGCTACGGGCGAAAGTGTAAGACTGATTCAGCAGGCAATAAACAGGCTTGTTCCACTTTATCCCGGTAGGCTTTGGAGAATTTCTGAAGATGGCATTTTTGGCAATGGCACAAGGGACGCTGTGATGGCCTTCCAGAGCATATTTGGACTATCGGTGGACGGTGTCGTTGGGCCGATGACATGGGATAGGCTAATGCGAGAAGCCGCAAGTTTGGGCATTAGAACATTTGAGCTGGGAGAGATCGTGGTTCCGCATAAAATGCCCTACAAATGGCGCAGCTGGCTGGGGGAGAGATAGCCATGGTGATTCATGTTGTTAAAGAAGAAGATAGCCTGTATTCTATAGGTAAAAAATATGGTGTGGACTATCAAAAAATCGCAAGGGAAAATGAGATAAACCCCGAGGACATTTTGGTGAACGGCCAAACCATTGTGATAAGCGGGGTAGGGGATAAACCTAAGCTGGGCAGCATAAAAATAAACGGATATGCCTATGCAAATATTGCGGACGATGTGCTGGATAGGACACTGCCTTTTCTGACCTTCCTTAGCCTGTTTGGCTACGAAGCCCGCGAAGATGGTAGCCTTAAACCAATACCAATACCGGCCGCCGAGGATAAAATTATTGCCAAGGCAATAGCTGCAAATGTCCGGCCCGCGATGGTGGTAACAAATATTGGCGCAGGCGGCAATTTTGACTCGAATTTAGCACATAGTATTTTGAACAATCCTGTGGCTGTTGACAACCTCATTGACAATCTTCTAAAAGTGATGCATGCCAAGGGATATGCCGGGCTGGATGTGGATTTTGAATTTGTGTTGCCGCAGGATAGAGAGGCATACAATAGCTTTTTGGCCAAATGTGCCGAAAGGATGCATGCCAACGGCTTTTTTATCTCTTGTGCAATCCCTGCAAAAGAGGCAGAAAACACCACCGACAAGCTGACCGGGGCTTACGACTATGCCAAAATAGGTGGTATTGTTGATTATGTGACGCTGATGACCTATGACTGGGGCTATGCAACCGATGGGGCTATGGCCGTTGCGCCTATAGGGAGAGTTGAGGCCACGGTGAAATTTGCGGCATCCCAAATGCCATCTGAAAAAATACTGATGGGTATACCAAACTATGGCTACGACTGGCCTACACCCGCATCGCGTGAAAACCCCGGCAGAGCTATAGGAAATACAGCGGCTGTGGATTTGGCGCGGAAGCGCAACCAGGCTATAAGCTTTGATGAGGAATCCCAAGCCCCCTTCTTTGTGTACTATGACGAAGAAGGAAGGCGGCGCGAGGTTTGGTTTGAAGATGCACGCAGTGTTATGGCAAAGCTGGAGCTTGCAGCAAAATATAGCCTTGGGGGCATCAGCTACTGGACAATAAACAAATTTTGGCCGCAAAACTGGCTGGTGGTTAATTCGATGTATGAAATCACAAAGAAATAGCGCAAGGGAAGTAGCGGGATAACATTATCCCGTAGAAGACCCCGGGTCAGGCCCGGGGTCTTCTTTAAAAAGATTTTAGCATTTTTACTATTCAAATTTGAAGAACTTTACAGACAATAGACAGAAAGCCACGGCTACGCCCAATGTTGCCAGTAGATAATGCCCCTGCAAAATATCCGCGCCCTGCCAGGCAGTTACCAAAAGCCCGCCGCCGTATGAAATTGGCAAGAAGCTATGTAGGGTCTGGAGCGGCTGTGGCATAAGGGCTACGGGAAACCATACACCGCCAAGAACAAGCAGCCCAAAGAACACGATATACACCAGGTTTTGTGAGGCCTTAGCGTTTTTAAGCGCGTTTGCCACAAACATACCGATGGGATAAAACATCACAAACACCAATGTTAATGCTCCGAAAAAGAGTGGCCAATTTCTGCCGGCCAAACCTCCATCCACATCTACCGCAACAGAGGCAAACAAAATCAGCAGTATCGAAAAAATAATCAGCACTATGTATCTAGAAACCATGCCTGTGAAGACGTAGTGGCTGGACCTTACAGGGGTCATCTTTAACCGTCGCAGGAACTTTATCTGGCGGGCATAGCCATGGCTTAATGCCGAATCTGTAAAGCATAGCACCATTGCGGTTATCATTATGTTCATGGGCAGCATGGCATCGCCAACTGCCGGCATCATTATTAGAACCACCACAGGTAGTCCAAGGCCGAAAAAGAGGTTTAGCGGCTCTCTTAACAGCACCAGTAGATGATATTTTATCAATCCAAGGTTCATTTATGCCACCTCCTTTCCCATATTTTGTCTTACAAACTCTTGCAAGCTGCCGCAGCCGTACTTTTGCTTCACATCATTTGGTGAGCCGCTTTCGAAGATAACGCCGTCTTTTAAGAAATACACCATATCACAGATTGCTTCCACCTCATCCATATAATGGCTGACAATAAAGATGGTTTTGCCGCGGCTTTTGTTTATCATCTTTAAATATTCCTGCACATCATCCCGGGTTGTGGCATCCAACCCTGTGGTAAGCTCATCAAAGATAAGCAGCTGTGGGTCGTGGAACAAAGACAGCAGTATGCTTAGCTTTTGCCGTTGCCCGCCAGAAATTTTATCAGAGCGTTGATTCATAATGGGCTGTATCTCCAAAATATCAATCAGCTCGCCTAAATCGGCCTTAGCCCCGCCGTAAATCGACTTCCACAAGCTGATTATCTCGCCCACTTTCAAGCGGCTATCAAAATGCGCATCCTGAATTTGCACGCCAATATTATGAAACAGCTTGCTTTCTTCGAAATCGTAGCGCACCAGCCCGCTGTTTGCCTTTTTTGCCTTGCAAACAATATCTACAAGGGTGGTTTTGCCAGAGCCGTTTCGGCCTACCAAGGCGGTGCAATAGCCCCTTTCTATCGACAAATCAACGCCTCTTAGCACACGGTTGTCCCCATAATTCTTCATCAACCCTTCAATACGTATCATTTTTGTTTCCTCCTATTCTTTTATTTGGACACGGCGCATAAGCAAGTAATTCCCCGCGGCGGCAAGTGCCCCTAGCAGCAACATAACCCATATCGTGATACCAGTAAACCCAACAGCACTTTCCACAAAGCCCTGGATTAAGCTGTCCAAAACAGCTATGCCAACAACCAGACGAATGATATATGAAAATCCAAACACGAGGGCCGCTATAGCGGTTACGCTAAATATAATCTGCTGCATTTTGTTTAGGCGATAGTAGATAAGGCTTATCAACGCGCCTATTTGGCAGGCAAAGAAGAAGAACGCAGCATGTGTCATCCAACCAGAAAAGAAGTTTTGTGTCGCGAAGGCGGAGACACCGTTTATATTGCGCAGCAGATGGCCTGTGACCAAATACACAAACTCGCAGAACAGCCCTAGCACGACGCTGCAAATCAAACTGCCGTATAAGTTGCTGAAAAAAGTGGTGCGGCGGCTTATGCCATGCTGTATGAAAAATCTAAGGTCGCTGCGGATTCCGGCAATGCCTGCCACCAGCAAATGGACAAACCCAACGCCGCCAATGCCAACATTAATATTAACAATATTACCATCTGCGGCCGTGACTGTAAGTATTGTGATTACAGCAATAACGGCAATGGCGATTCCGTAAACATAAAGGCTTGACCAGGCAAAATAGTCGAATTGATATTGCAAGGTTTGCTTTAATCTTGATCCTTTCATTATTGCACCCCCTTGTTTTGTCTGCCGGCAATCGACCCGTCGCTCATTAGATGTATAAAATACTCCTGCAAATTAAGCTTGCCAAATTCCAGCCCATCGGGCCTGTATTTTGCATCCGGGATATTTCCGGCTATCGAAGCTGTCTTTAAGCCGCCCAAGTTGCTTGAATATATAACATCCCTGCCTTGCAGCAAATATTCGTCCACCAAAGCCGCCGAGCCGGAGACGCTATAGCCGTTGTTAAGCAAATCCTCGCAAGGAGCGTCTTTGATGATTCTGCCATTTTTGATTATTACACAATGCTCTATCAGTCCGGCCACCTCTGCTATCAAATGGGTGGACACAACGATGGTGCAGGGGTTTTCGCTATATCGCTCAATCAATAGCTTGTAGAACATATCGCGATGCCCTGCATCAAGCCCCAGCACGGGTTCGTCCAGCAAAAGGAAGGGGGCATTGGACGAAAAGGCGATTACAACCTTAAAGATAGCTTCATAACCCGTCGAAAGGTTGGTGATTTTTTTCTTTAGGGGCAGCTGGAACCGGTCTGTAAGGTCGGCGGCAACTACCTTATCAAAATTGGGATAAAAACGACCCGCCCAGTATATGGCATCTTTAACGGTCATATCTTCGGGGTAATAGTTCTTTTCGCTTAGCATATAAATTTGCGATAGGGCCTTTTCGTTGTTAGCTACCGACTGCCCATCCAGCATGATTGTGCCGCTATCTGCAAAATAGCGATTTGTAATGATATTGAACAATGTGGTTTTGCCTGCGCCGTTGTTTCCAAGCAGACCATATATCTTTTGGCCGCCAAGCTGCAAGTTGATATCGCTTAAAGCCTGTGTTTGACCAAAACGCTTGCTAAGGCTGTTAATTTGTATTGTCATCAGAAAATCCCCTTTCTATCATGGTTTGCAAATCTTTGCTGTTTATTTGCAGCCGCCTGGCCTCGTGGGCCATGGGCCTAATATAGTCGGCATAAAATTGCTCTTGTCGTCGCTCCATTAGCTGCGTTCGCGCGCCTTCGGATACAAACATGCCCATGCCGCGTTTTTTGTACAACAGACCATTATCCACCAAAATATTCACTCCTTTTAAAGCCGTAGCGGGATTTAGATTGTATTGCATCGAAATTTCTGTAATGGAAGGCACCTGTTCGCCTTCTTTGTAAATGTCGGCCAAGATGGCATCTTCCAGCCATTCTGCAATGCTTTGAAAAAGCGGTTTTTGCGAACTAAATGTGGGTTGCATAAATTAATCGACCCCCTTTGCTTTATACTGGTTAGTTACAATAGTAATTAACCGTAATACCAATATACCACAGGGATAAATCTTTGTCAAGCACAAATTTTAAAAAATAAAAATATTTTGCTGGATTGCTTCGGGCCTTGTAGTTCGCGGTCTCTGCAGCGTCGTTGCCCTCGCAATGACGCTGCCGGTCAAGAACGTCATTGCGAGGGCAACGATTATAGTGCAGGTGGGGATGTTGAGCCCGAAGCAATCCAGCAACGCAAATAGCCAGATCCCTCAAAGCGAAAACATTGACAATCCGCCTATTACATGGTACTATATGATATTATGCGCAAAATTTTTATTTTTTAAGGAGAAGAAACCATTATGCATTTATACAAAACCCTAGATAGTGGAATACGAATTGTTGAATATGAAGTCGCCCTGGCGGAGAGCATTGCAAAAATGTGGAATCTTAGCACAAAACATTGGGGCGGGGAGGGCAATGTACGCACCGCCCAGCATGTTATAGACCAAATTTCTACAGCCACATTTTTTAACCTATACATAGCTCTGGATGGCGACGAGGTTGTTGGATATTGCAGTCTTTCCCGCTATCTTTATGATGCAAACACGCTTATCATCCCGCTTTTAAATGTGCGGCCGGATTATCACAACAAAAAAATCGGCAAGGCCCTTGTGCTTATGGCGGTTGAGCGCACAATGGAGCTGGGGTATCCGCGTCTGGATCTTTACACATGGCCGGGCAATACCGAGGCCGTGCCGCTGTACAAAAAATGCGGTTTTCTGTGGGAGGATAGGTCGGATACAACCCATCTTGTTAATTTCATGCCGAGTGTATTAAAATGCCCGTTGTTTTCAGATTTCTTTGCCGAAGCCGATTGGTATGCGCATAGCTCGCGAGAAATCGAGGTAGAGCCCGATGGCGATGAGATAAACGGTTTTGAGGTTTTCGGATATGATTGGAGCGCGAATGGAAAGTCCCTTGCTATAGGCTACGAGCGCACAGGGCGGTCTATGCGGTTGATAGAAACAGACGATTATCGCATAGAAATGATGGCACGCAACCACGAGCTTGCCTTTGGCGCAAGCTACGATGTATCCTTTGATGTTATTAATAAATCAGGCAGCAAACTGAATGTAAAGATAGAAGGGATAAACGACCAAAACATCTGCTTTGCATATAACCAGAAAGCCAGCATTGTAGGCGAGCAGCGATTTTTGGCGCAGTTTCAGGTAAATGCCATAGACCGCCCCCAGGATAAAAACAAGCTGCACCCCTGCGTGGCGGCAGATGTCACCATCAATGGCACGAAGGTTCGCTTTGGCATGGGTATTGTCACTAAGTTTCCGCTGTGGATAGAGCTGGTGCAAAAGCGGCGGGTTGCCAAAATTGGTGCAACCAATGATTGCTACATAAACATCAAATCCGCCTTGCCTTTTGATGCCGAGGTCAGCTTTGCTCTGCCTAATACTGATATTGCTAATTTTGCGGATAGGCAGCACAAAGTCAATATTCCGGCCAATGGCGCGGCTAGTGTGGCTACAAAAATAACAACCCACGCTTTTGGCCATAGCAATGGGAATGTAGCATACAAAATAGTGGGTATGGATAAAGAGATAAACATAACATTGCCTTTGCATATTGTAAACAAAGGGCTAAACGATGCCTTTGGCTATGAAGATTATGATAGCCACTATATTGTAAACGGCGCGTATTCCCTTAGACATATTGCATCAACCCATGGTGATTTGCCATGGTATATCGGCAAAAACTGCGTAGTGGTTTACTGCATGGGCAATGAAGACACCCTGGCCAGCTTTGCACCGCCCAAACTTGGCAAACCCTGGGATGATGAGTTTTTGCGCGCCGATTGCGTGGTACGCAAATATGCCAAAGGGCAGGCGATGGTAATGGAAATTGATTATGCCTCCGATACTTTCAGTGGCATTGTCGCCACGAAGGTATTTGAACTGTCTGCATCCGGGCATGTGTCTTGCAGCACATATGTTGCCAACAAGAGCGGCGTCGCCAAGCAAATAATGATTAGCAATGGATTGGCCCTGCCAACCGGCAACAAGACGTATTTTCATTATGACGGAGAGGTAAGCCATTGCTCGAATGGGGTGTTTAGCGGAATCGAAGGCACTGCGCCAGAAAAAATGGGCGAAAACTGGGTGTTTGAAGCCAACCTTAATGGCATAACCGCTGGAACATGCTGGGAACTCGGGGTTTCGCCCAAATATAGCTATGGAGAGCCAATTTTTGAAGTGGATTGTGGCGAGCTTGCGGCCGGGCAGAGCTTTGGTGCAGGCAAAATAGAGATGTTTTTTGGAATATTTAGGAATTTTAAAGAGCTAAGGGATTATGCAAGGGATATTTATACCGAAAAGCGCATTGTGCCCACAGATAGCATAGAGATTGTGATAAATGGCGGCAACCCCATGGTATTGGCCGGGCAGAAAATTGAAACCCTGGTACATAACAATCGCAGAAAAAGAATGGCCGGGGAGATTTCTTTTGCCGGGCAGGTGCAGCACAATCCGCCTGATGATTATATAGCGGTTAACAAATTTGAAACATTGATTGAGCTGCCAAAAAAAGACAGCATTGCGATAGAGAAGATATCCTTTAGCTTGACCCATATGGAGCAAAACCGCGAAAGGGCTTTGTTTGTGACAAATGGTGCTGTTGAACAAATAATGGATGGCGGGTCGCATGCTGTGGACAATGGCGCGATAAGGTTTAAAGCCGATAGCGAATATTCCGAGGCATTGTATTCACTAGTGGCCAATGGCAAGGAATGGCTGAAAAATCAATATCCACAGCATTTGCCATTTGACTGGTGGAATCCTTTTATCGGCGGGATACATACGTCATCCGAGGATGTAAACACAGCCCAGACCGTTAAAGAGCCACGTAAGGTTGACTTTTGCGAGGCTAAGGATAATTATGGCAATGTATGGAAAGGGATTGTGGCTACAGTTGACATAACAGACCAGGAGGAACTAAAAGGGGCTGTCACGAAACATTATTATGTAACATTGCCCGGCCTGCCGGTTTTGTGCCATTTTTATGAGCTGATAAACGGAACAGGAAGATATCTGGAGCATACAATGGACACAACAATTGTGATTGGGCCTACTAAGGAAGAGCTAAAGCGGGTTGTGGCGGAATTTAAAGATACAACCGGCAATAACCATCGCGCCAGATTGGGCACAGACCAGCATGGCAAGCGATTTGACAAGTTGATAAAGTTTATTGATGGCGATACCGAACAGAAGCTGTATGCTTACAAAGATACCGACGGCAGCGATAGCGTAAACTACTTTAGCGGCGATAATTTTACCGCAACCCTGTGGTTGGATAGTGAAGCCAAGGCGGAAAATGGCGATAGGTTTGTTTCGCCCCCGTTGTTTGTAATTGTGGCAGAGCAGGATTTGTCGGCAGAGATGCTGGGCGACCTTGGAAAACTGTCGTTTTGATGACCCCAAACCCGACCCAGCGTCTTTGCGAGACCGACGTTATTTGTGTGGACAACATCGCCCTGTGAAGTTGAAGCTCAAACGGTGAATGGGAATATTCTTCGACTGTATTTTTGTGGGCGAAGTGGTATTTTCTGAGGAAATATCGTATGAATAGAGTTATGCCTGTATGCAACAGACGATGCTGTAGCTTTTCAAAAAGCTGTATCACCATGAATAGCGCAATCACCATAAATATGAAGCCTGCCCAAGTGCGGATTGCACAAACCAAACTCTGCATTTAGCCTTACAAAGAGGCCCATGCCCGCATTACGCCCGAACATTTCAGCAAAAACCAGCAAAACAAAGGCTTGTCGCAGAGAGTTTGCGAAACCGTCCAAGATATTAGGGCTGGCGGCTGGCAAAATCACCCTAAACAGCTTTTTGAAACCCTTTATTTCGAGGGTGGCTGCTTTGTCCAAGTATCGTTTGTCAATGGTCACAATGCCTGTTGTTGTGGCGAAAAGCGTTGCCACAACATGCCATAAACAATTAAGAATATCGAAGCCGCCCAAACGCTAAGTGCAGCTATAAGGGCCAAAGGGGACAACAAAATGGAGGGGACAGCACTAAGAACCCATCTTCAGTAAGCTGTTGCACGTCTTTTCGGCTGATTATTCCGCCACTCTGCGTCGATTGCTCCTAACAAAAGCTTTGGCTTTGCGTCGTCGCAATCTCCTTGATTGGCGAAAGATCAGCTCG
>Ga0131853_10017821_pt1 | contig 12933 bp, 8 predicted proteins | sample TergutLab28metaG_FD_92764 | JGI IMG/M metagenome (GOLD analysis project Ga0131853, IMG submission 92764) | Labiotermes labralis P1 segment gut microbial communities from Petit-Saut dam, French Guiana - Lab288 P1 (version 2) (version 2) | ecosystem: Host-associated > Arthropoda: Insects >...
AATGACGACTACCCATGAAAATAAAGGATAGTCCACAAGTGACATCGTGTTGGTTATTTTTTAAACAATTACAATGATGCACGGAACAATGAATGTAAAAGATATTTCTTTACCGTGAAAAGTACCTATTATTTGCCTTGGATATGGTTGCTTTCCTCATCAGTATTGCAGTATGCATAGCTAAAAGCTTAAAAAAAGGCCTAACTCTCAGACTGAGAAATTTAAGTTTATCAATGTACTACAAAAATGCATTACAAATGCATATTCAAACCACATGCAGAACTCTACCACAGTAATTGTATATTGCTTTAACCGCCCTGTCTGCCATACATATTGGCAAATTCTATAGTATCTTCAGGTATACTCAGTTATGTTTGTGATAGGAAACAGAAAACTGGCAGTAAAGTTACTGTCAGAATTGATGGATTGTGAACTAAATGAACCATATGTAAATAGTACAGTTTATTTCTGCTTAAGGCAGAGGGTGAATATTGCCATTTCAGTTAAACTGTCATCTTTGGGATGGACACTTCTTGTGTAGTAAACTGAAGGTGTGAATGTAATGCCAAAAATTTTACTACTGGCAGACATTTTAAAAAGTCAGCAAATGTATGCATATTTGGCACGTTTGCTATGTTACTGTCTTTACATTTTCACAATTTTTTTTTTTGTTTAAATGTAATTTAATTTGGATGAAAAATTTTAATAACACCCTGCTGTAACACATTTCTTGAAGATCTATTCGGAAGTTTTTGAGTTAGACATTATGTCAGACATAGAGTGACAAATAAGCCTATGGACAGGCATGCAAAGTTGATAAGTGTAGTTTGCAACTTCTGATTGCAAGGGCACCTAAAATGATTTTATGCCTCAGATACAATGATGAATTCACATTAATTACATGCATGCAGAAATTTGAATACTTCACTTTTTCAGAATGGTCAACCTGTCTGTCGTGCAGTGATCATGTAAAATCACATTTGCTGTTCTTCACCCACAAGTTACTATGAGTTAAAGGTATGGAAATTCCCTGTTCTGGACAAAGCTCCAGTATTTCTGGTTTGACTGCTAAGTAAATAATCATCCAAAGAATTTATTCCTGCAAAACCTAATTTACACATAGTCTTAAATCCCCTACTTTCTTTGAAATTTCATTTTTTATTACAAAGTGCAAAAATCTTATCACTCCTCTTTTTACACCTTAAATGCCCTATTGCATGGCTCCAAAAGAACAACTTCAATCTAATGGCCACGTGACAAAATCCACTTGCTCTGAATCTCTTAGTTTTCTTCATGCTTATACATTTGTAACAGATATTTGAAATACTTGCTATGAGGTAACAAGATAGGAGAATACAAGTGATCTGTTCTATAATTTTCTTGTTGCACCCTATGCATGATGATAAATCACATGTTATATAGGCATTTACACCAAGGATATAATTGCACCTGGCACTGTTCTTCATTAATTCATCGAAGGTGTGTCAGCAAGTTTGGTCCTGGTTTGAAACCTTTACACCTGCACTATTGTCTCAGTATGTTTATGCATCAGACATGTTAGGTTCCTCTGCTCTTTGTCTCTTCCATGATAGGAGGTGACCAGGACCTAGTGATTCGGTGTGATGGATGGTGATATCTCAAGGTCATAGTTATGCATGAGTTCTACTGAAGTTGTGTTTCTTATTACGTAGCTGCAATAAATGTATCCAACATACTCTGCAGAGATGATAAGGTTTAAGGTAAAGGTAAAGATAAAGGTAAAGTTCACCCTAGAACAAGCCACAAAGGCTCAGAGGGTGAGTAGAGGTATAGCTCTACTCTTTTCTTAACCTTGGCACTAGATGGGGATGGATGTTTACCACCCCAGCCGCTTTACCCTGGGAAGGATCCGGTACCTATAGTATAGGAGGCTAGTTGGGACCCAGGGCCGGTCTTGATGGGCATGGAAAATCACAGCCCCAGCAGGATTTGATCCCCAAACCATCCAGCCCGTAGCGAGTCGCTATACCAACTGAGCTGTCCCAGCCCACATGATAAGGATTAATTTAGTAGTATATTAACTGAATCTCTGCAGAGATTTTAGTTCCATTATTGTGAATTAAAATATTATTAGAATTTAGAACGCGTCCAAGTGTGAAGTAATACTTTTGACTCACTAATTTCTCCTGAATGTGTGTGTCAGTGGTAGTGAGGTTTGAACTTAAGAGAACAAAGAGTGTGAAATGCCAAATGATGAACAAATTACTTCAGAATGGTCAGAATATCTAGCCCTTATCGGATCCGAGTAGCTGAGTAGGATGACGAGAATACAGGCAGTATAAGAACTCCCAGCAACCACACAAATGGACATGCAGTGAATAGTGTCATCGTTTGCCCCACCTTCCTATGGATTTCAGTAAGTTTGAACAATTTGTCACTGGATAGCCACCTTCAGTAATGAAGGTAATTAGCTTAATGACACAGTTTCTTCAAGCTTTCTCATTAGGTTTGCTTATGTGAATATTTCACTCCTGCCACTTGAATATTAGCCCCTTGACTTTATTCAGACCCATGAAATCACATATGTTGTTTTGTGAATCATCCATATTTTTACAGTATTATTGTAATAAAGCAAGGTCTGCTAACAGTAGGTGGCCAGACAGCATGTTTATTCTGACCCACCTGCCTATGAAACCCCACTCAAGTGTGACCAACTGATATTTTTGTTTAAATGAAATGATTATAAACTGATATAAATGTGGTCCTCATAAATGGTTCTTTATACCTTTTATATATACAGGGTGGTGCAAATGTCACTTAACACGCATTGTTTAACAAGCTGCCTCTAGTTTCAGGTGCTTTTGTGGCACTCTGTACTTTGTATGAAAGGTGCTTATATTGATAATATATTCAGTCTGGGAGCCTTCAGTTTTGAAGTTACATTCTGAAGTCATTTTAATACAGTTTTATAAAAAGCACTGTGTAACTATTTAAGTCCATGGAGCAGAGTCCTTCTTGAGAAGCTGATAGTTTTGCACCTAGTCAAGAAATTACCCACATTTTATGGGATATTAAGGTCCATTACTATGTTTACAAGAGTTCATTGCTTGTCCATCTCCTGAACCAGATGAATCTATGCTGACTCGTTGTTTTCCTTTACACTGTATTTTAATATTCTTCCATCTAAGTCAAGGTTTTAGAAGTGGCTTTTCCCTTTGAGTTTCCCCACAAAAACTATGTGCCACATACCCTACTTAAAAACTATAATGGTTTGATAAATATGAGTAGTTTAATGTACGTACAAAATATGTTACAATATATGATACTGCATGTCAGACATGTTGTGTAAGTCATGCCCAGGTTGCCATGGTTATCACTGTTGTTGTGTTCTCTGTGAAGTTGTAGCTGAGGTAGAAGAAAGAGTTGAGTACAAAACTTAGTTGCCATGGTTGTGAGGTGTGTTCCCTCTGAGATATGCACTAATCAAGAAAAAAAAAGTTGAGCATCAACCAGATGACAGTGTTTTGAAAGATGATTTTAATTAATCTTATGCGTATTGGACCGTGCATCATCTTGATATTTGAATAAAGGTAGACCAACTTGATGACACTTGCTTTATTATGTCAATTTACTGCTCAACATGTTTTGGATGTTAATACATCCAAAACATGTTGAGCAGTAAATTGACATAATAAAGCAAGTGTCATCAAGTTGGGCTACCTTTATTCAAATGATTTTAATGCTTGGTTTGCCTTAAGAATAAAGAAACAACCAATAGTTTGTGTAATCATAATGTTGTAGTGCTCTGCATTGGTAATAGTGTATAAGAATGGTACATTCAAAAGGTTACCTAATAGAAGCTATTAGAAATGGGATGTCTAAATTTTTACTAAATGTTCAATAAATTACCACTCATACATTTTATAGGCTATCATGGCTGTAGAAAACTACAAATTTTACCATTTAATGGCACTCTGTGTAGCATTTTTAAGATGTTTATTTGTGCACCATTCCATTCTCAAGGTGTATATTTTTAATACCATATTTACTCCATTGCAAGATGACTTAAATTTAAGATCCCCCCCAAAAGAACATGGCAGCCAAGATAAAATGTATTTATTTGAAATCTACATCAACCCCCAAAAATAAAATGTGTACTAAGAAAATATATTTTACTATTAATTGCATACATTTAATACACAAAGCATGTCAGATTCTATCTACCTTTACCAGTCAGTGTCACTGTCTCCATCTTCACAGCAAGTGCCTTTACCTTCCTTACATTCAGTCCTCCTCACTGCCATTCCACAACATACCACCATCAGTCACATCCACTGCATTGGATATACAGCACTTCTCAAAACCCTTCACAATCAATTCTGGTGAGATGCACTGCCATGCTGTTATGATTTACATTGACTAGATAATACATTTATACTTCTTGGTTGATAAACTTACTTGAACCTGTGAAGAAGATCGATGGTTTTCTTCACAGATGGTATTAGTGGTGTTAAGAATTTTAAATACTTGTGTTCTTCATTTCTGTGTTGTGTCTGTGGTGTGATCAGTCTGTGTTTGTGGCTCTTCTTTTATGGATTTTGATTTGTGGTTTGGTATAGGTTTTATTTTTGAGTCTTGTATTAAACTCTTAATTTTTCAATAGCCATTTTCCTGTTACTACCCTTGGACTAGATCTGTTCTCAGGTGCATATCTTAACAAGTTTACTGTTTGTATGGTGCCCAGTGGCTAAAAATAGCTCAATCTAAGGGGTCCATCAGCTTAAGTGCTTCTTTACATAAAGAAGGAAATAGAGCTGGCTTCTAAAATGTCATGCTTCTTGAAGAAATTTGACAATGAATAAAGTCCAAAAAAAAAGAAGGTTGTCTGTTAACCCTAGTCATGCTCTGTTCTCTCTTGTTTTTATATTGGGTGATAAAGGCCTTGGTTTTACTCTGTATGGTCCAGTTTTGCACAGTCATGTTCAGTGCTTCATACGCATATTTAAGATGACATCACATACTTATGCACCAAATTGAAAGGAGAAACCTCCTCTTGCATTTGAATAAATATGGTATTCCATTATTTTTCAATTAAAGAAAATTACATTATAAGTTGATTCTATCTTGTATTTGCTGTTTTTAGTTAGCAGATGCCTACTTTTGTAAACTCTGCATAGGAACGGCATGTGAGATGTGTGAAGTTCTTGAAGCAGTGACTGTGACGAAGACACTCTTGTGGGATGTGATGCTCTGTAGACCAATAGAAATGTACCAGTGTTTCAGAGGAATGCACTGCCTTCATAGTTAGTATTACAGAGTTATTTTTGCCTAACACGTAAATTTCTTCCAGACTACACAGTATAACATCCCACAACATGGTGTTTTTCATAGGTATAGTGTTTTAAAATACTTGTCTGTATTGTTATGAAATAATCACATAAGTCTGATATTTATGATAATGATCTTTATGAAGTAAACTTTTGTACAGTGAACAGAAGATGAATGAAGTATGACATTGTGGAATAGAACTGGTAGGGCCTAATTGAAATTTCATCTGAACCAGTTATCCTGACTGAGATTTGTATGGTTTTCTTCACTCTCTTTAGGTGAGTGCTAGGATACCACATGGAAAAGACCAAAAAGTTTTTGGAATTTAGTTATATTAAGATGACCATGATTCACGTTGCTGTGAGGTGGCTGCAGTTTGCAGGGGTAAACGGTGTGCCATCTGTGGCGTGAGCTGGTAGAGATTGAAACGTGTGAGTATGCTGCCATCAGCCTTGGAGTGAAATTGTCAAGACTCTTGTCCCTTGAAGATGGGACTGATATCCATCCAAAAACATCAGTAACAAACAAATCTACACTCGCCACAACCCAGAAGAGAGAAGAACTGAACTACATTGCATCAAAGATCTGAAATCTTGCATCTCTGGATCCTACTGCAGGTCGTGCGTTAAACACAGCTAAAATGTTGGCAGTGTGAAGTTCTACATCAGTCACGGAACTCAGTCCGTACACTGTGGCTGAAAAAAATGTGTCAGCTGGCCATGTGTTTGCATGTATTTTGTGTCTGCATACTCAGTTTGGTTGTGTGACATTAGTTTGTGCCATTTCATTTATGCTGTCATTTATTTGTTCAGTACATTCTTTCCTTCCTTCTTTCAAAAAGGGCAGAAGGAAGTGCTTGGCAATTTAGATATAATTTTTACTATAACAGCAGTTGAACTCTAATGTTTATAGTGTTACTCCTTTCTTTGGCACCTACATTTTATTATGAAGTGTCGTGAAACAGATTGTTAATATGCATTGATATGTGTCTGACACTACCCTTTATTGCATGCTGGTGATGAGGTTGACAGAAACAGTCAGCATTCTCATTTAATACAGTATTTTGATAGCCTTTCTATTGGAAAGGTGCTAAGGGACTACAGTATTTAATATCTTGATACATTACTATTCATTGTGGCAGTGCCATAAGTGATTATTCATTTTGCACATTGCTTTTATATAACTGCAATTGTAGTGTAACTGAACTGAATGTACTGAGATATAAACATAGCTAGAGTAATCTAGCTGGTATATTGTCTAGGCTGTGAGCTGGATGAATGAGGAATCTTCATTCCCTATGAGAGTTAAAATTGATGACAATGATGATGATGATGATGATGATGATACAAGAGATGCCTTCACCATGGCAGCTTTATCACATAGAAAGCATGCATCTGCCAGGACATTCCTACACAGCTGTTGTGTTGGAAGCCATCATAAATGGAACACTTTGTATTAACTTTGTATAAGTCTTGCTGAAATTGAACGAGGATAATTTTAGATTTCTTACACCTACTGATGATTACCATATATGACCCTTCCACTGGTCCACCCACACACATAGTCCATGAGACATACTGCAGAACCATAGTTTTACTGAAAATGCATGCTGTGAACATGAAGTTCTTGAAACATGGCTTGTTAGAAAATGGTGTTGTTACCTGGAGATAACTTTTTTCAGCTAAGTATGGGACTGCAGTACTGACCAATACATAAGTATATCTCACTGCCATCATGCGATTCTTTCCATACAGGAAACTTAAGAGAGGTTTACAGTACTGTATCTTATCTGCATTTAAAGTTCATTTTGTGTAGTTGTTTTTAAACACAATAATATTAATATTGTAATAATGTTCTGAATGGTTTTTATTGGCCTATCTTGTATGAAACTTTCATGACTCTAAACAGATTGCAGTTTGAAATTCATTTAGTGTAGTAGCATACTTTAAACCTCCCCATCGTGAAATATGATCATCCAACAAGTTATTGCCCCATGATGATGTCACATTAAGTTCAGTTCTTATTTAATATAAAACTAAATGAGGGAGAGGCTTCTTATGTTTGAAAGAGTGTGTAAAATGGGAAGAGACTGTGGCCAATATCAGTGTATTATGTTGGTAGTAACATCAAGGGACAAGACATTCAGTGCGACAGATGTTCTAGTCATAACTGAAATTGCTTATCTTCCAAACACAAGCACTTGTGTTACCTGCAAGCCAGCCTGCTCTGTTATTTAACCTTTTCCATGTTGTAGATGAAATTCATCGTTTTTACACTCTTTTCTTATTGTACTTGAAAATGTAAAATACATGTAGAATTTTTTTATGGAATTTCGTAGGTTAGAATGTTAGAAGTTTGGTTTAACTTTCTATTTACTTACTCAGGAGTCAGAGTTTGACATCTGAGCCTGCCCATCATCACACAGTTGTGATTTTTCTCAGCTGTCCTTATAAATTCTGGAATAATATATCATGCCTTATCTGCTGTGTACTAATTTGTAAATTTCATGATTAATCAGACATCAGTGCTTTTCTCCAAAATATGAGCCAGTGTAGTGTAGTCTTCTATGCCTGTCTTTGGCCAGAATGCAGTTCACATCTTGATCAGGTTTCAGGCTATCTTGACTGGAATCTTGTTAAGAATCTTCCTCAGTTTCATGAGGCAGATACTGATATATATCTTCACATACGATCTGATTGTTTCTCTCCAAATTCTTGTGTACTTACTACTCAAATATACTACTTTATTTGACACTAAATAATCAGTTCAGACAACAGCATTTAAAAAAAAATCTAAGAATCAATTCAGAGCCTCATTTCAAAAGTAAGCATATCAAATTGTGTATAAAGTCACCCACAGTTGTTGTTCATATATCTTCTTTCTGTGATTACAAAAACGTTTGTCACAAGAACAGTATTGATAAGAAATAGAAGTTTATAAACATTTTTTACATCAGTAACTGATATTTTTTCTTAACAGGGCCATTATGAACATTAATTAAGTGCCAAATGTAGTGTTTTGTTTCTGTTCCTGAAATTTATCAACAGTATTATTTATGGTAAACTTTTGCCACATTGTATCTAATAGTTGTTACTAAAAATATTGCAGTAATGTCAGAATTATGTTGAACAGTGTTGATGAATTCTAAATATATTAATTTAGTTTCTGATCATAATGAATTGAATTTATAATTAATTATATATATGTTTACAACACTATTTTTAATAGTTTCTGTCATATAAATGTATTTTATATATTTATTTATTTATGTGTATATTTATTTGCTTTTGTATTTTATCAGTTTACTTTGTTATGGCACACATAATGTTTTGAGAGGGACCTGAAGTTCTAAGTTGCACCATTCATATCAGTGACACTATAATCTCATATTCTTATATGCACATGTGGTACATGTTACTGAAACTGCAGGACAGCATAAGTTCTGGGTTTTAAGGTGTGGCATCCATACTCTGCTTGTAGAATACATTATGAAAGAAATAGAACCCATTAACACACAACTTTTATTGTAGCATTTGTGATAGAAGCTACATGTTTTGGCTACATGAAATAGCCAATGTCAAGTTGTAAATATCAGACATGTAAGAAGGAGAATTAGATACTTCTAGCCCTGCTACATTTGATGGACAAATTCTCGGCCTTACATCAGGTGTATGAAAGCTGCACACAGAAAACATTTTACAATATATAATTAATAATTATGTCAAACAATTTTTAAAATTAAAGATAAAAAATAAAAACTTCCATAAATGTCCTTGTTTTTGTTTTTTAGGTTGATGAATAGTAAGTAGTCAATTTATGCAGTGATTATATGAGTTGAAGTGGTGGGCCGATTGTCTGTGATATCAGATATTTAATGGCATATGTGGTATGTTCATGCAATGTCCCATACGAATTCATTAATGTACAGTCAGATGTAATATTTAAATTATGTATAAGATGTGAATTCAATCACTATTGAGTCACATGCACATGCACCAATAGAAGTCATTTGCATATGAATTACAACTTGCTGAAACCACAATATGAGACACCTTGCGAGGCTGACACTTGGATTGCACGCTTCTGGTGTTCAATCACCATGGCCTAAGGTAGATATCTACAGTTTTCTATGGGAACTTTCATTTATACCTGATGTAAGGCCGAGAACTTGTCCATTAATTTTTATAATTATATGTGGTAAGACAAGAGGTATATAATTCTCCTTTTTTACATGTCTGATAATTACAGCCTGATGATGGCTGTTTTACGTAGCCAAAACATTTAACTACTATCACAATTGCTGCAATAAAAGTTATGCATTGATGGGTCATATTTCTTTCAATATCTAAGTTATGAGTGATGAAGTTATTCAAACATTTGTGCAGCGTGTCAGTTGCGGTCAGAAAATAAGTTTACAGTTTTTGTATTTGTGTTCTTTATTTTCACCAGCAATAAGAACAATTTGTACTCAATTATACTGCTGCCTCACTAATTTTCCACATAATCCCCTTCCCAGCTGTTGCATTTATCTTATTTCTGTTCTGTCTTGATGTCAGGATATGTCCTGTGTTACCTATCAACAATCGTGCAACATCTGTTTCCAGTCCACAATTGTCTTTCAACTTGTGGCTGCTAGGATTTTACTTCAGCACTGGAAACACTTGATAATTACTTGGTAGCAAATTCCCCTTGTATGATGCATGCCATGTAAGCTGTTTAGTTACCAAACCTGTGTGCCATGTAAACTTATCTTATGACTGTTGCTCCTAGTTGTCATTTATTTCCATTGCAGTGTACTTGAAACTACATTGACAGTTCCATTTTTAAAGAAAGAGGATGTGCATGTGTATGAATAATAATAATAAGAAGAAGAAGACATTTTTATATGTTCTGTTGTACTCATGAGTGAATGAAGCAAATGTGCATGTGTGAATTATCAAAACTCTGTAATCTCCATTCCCTCAAAGACAGAATATAAAAACACACAATAGTTTAATAGTGAAATTGTTATTTCTTGGATATGGTCACAGCAATTATATACCAGCTGCAAGAATCTGACAGCATGTGAATGAACGCATAGAACTGCATGGTATTCATCGTTCAATAATATACATGTATATACCATATTTGATTTTGTGATTACATTTCAAACTGTGAAAGAAAAATTACTTCTTTAACCCATGCAGCTTGGGTATTTCCAAATTTGTCCCTGTGATCACATAAGAACTTCTGTGCAAATAAATTGTATACACAAATAGTAGGCTTAATTTATAATGTAGTCACGCATTTCTTATAATATTTTGCACATGTACAACAGTACCTGAACTACAGTAATAAATACAGACAACATTACCCCTTAAACAGTGATTTAAATTGCCATATCTTCTGGACTATGAGACATACTTTTTTTTTTTTTTTGTCTGGACAATACTTACTTACTTACTGCATGGTGCAGAGTCCTTATTGAGAAGCTAACTGGTTTGCAGCTAGTCAAGAAATTCCCCGCATTTCACGGAACCCGAAGGTTCATTACAGCACTCACAAGCGTCCGCCACCTGTCTCTATCCTGGGCCAGCCCAATCCTGTCCATATATCCACATCCCACCTCCTGGAGATCCATCCTAATATTATCCACCCGTCTATGCCTAGGTCTCCCCAGTGGTCTCTTTCCCTCCGGTTTCCCCACCAAGAGCCTATACACCCCCCTCTCCTCACCCATACGCGCCACATGCCCAGCCCATCTCAGTCTTTTCAATTTTATCACCCACACAATATTGGGTGAGGAGTACAAATCATTTAGCTCCTCGTTATGCAATCTCCTCCATTCGCCCATTACCTCGTCTGTTCTCGAACACCAACAGCTTCCTTTCCTCCCGTAATGTCAGCGACCAAGCTTCACACCCATACAAAACAACAGGCAAAATTATAGTTCTATATATCTTGGTCTTTAAATTTTTTAATAGCAACCTGGAAGACAAAAGGTTCTGCACCGAATGATAGCAAGCATTTCCTAACCTCAATCTGCTCTTAAAATCTTCCACAATAGAATTTTTATTTGCTAAAGTTGTTCCCAAATATTTAAACTCTTCCACCCTCTCGAAGGTACTATTATTAGTCCTCATACTCTGAATTCGTCCTGCATTCTGATCTGGAGACATGACCATGTACTTAGTTTTATCGCCACTTACTTCCAGTCCAATCTCCCTAGTAGCAGCTACTAAAGCTTCTGCATTTTCCTTTACAGTATGTATGCTTCCTCGCAGTATATTAACATCATCGGCATAAGCCAGCAGCTGATGTGTACCATTTAGTTTCAAGCCATCCCTGTTTACCAGAACCCTCCTAATGGCGTACTCTAAAGCAAAGTTAAAAAGCATTGGTGATAGAGTGTCTCCTTGTTTCAAACCATTCTTAATAGGGAACCTGTCAGACACATTCTTGCCTACCCAGACTCTTCTATATATTTCAGTCAGACTCATCTTTATTAACCTTTACAAGTTTCCTAGGGATACCAAACTCAATGAGAACCTTACATAAGACCTCCCTCCTAACTGAATCATAAGCTTTCTTGAAGTCTATAAAGAGCTGATAAACTTCTTCATTGCATTCCCATTTTTTCTCAAGTATTTGGCGAATGAAGAATATATGATCAATAGTCGACTTGTTGTGTCGAAAGCCACGTTGATGATCCCCGATAATTTCCTTTGCATATGGAATTAACCTTAAGAGCAGAATGTTTGATAAAATTTTGTAAGTGGTTAGCAAAAGTGATATGCCCCTATAATTATTACAATCTGTTTTATCCCCCTTCTTGTGAATAGGTACTATGATTGACTCTTTCCACTCTTCAGGCAGTTTCTCCTCCTTCCAAATAGAAATAAAAAGTTCATGAATCTCCAAGCAAATTGTTCTACCCCCTGCTTTTATCAGTTCTGCCGGTATTTAATCAATACTTGGCGTTTTGTGACTTTTTAGTTTGTCAATAGCCAGCTCAAACTCAGAGGCACTTGGCTCAGGTACTAGTGGTTCTGCTGTGTGTATTTCTGCCTGCCCAACATCCTTAACCCCATGCACGTTAAATAGCTGGGAGAAATAGTTCCTCTACCTAGCCACAATACCGTGGGAGTCTGCAACCAAGTCACCTTTCTCTTACTATATTACATCTAGGCTGGTACCCCTTCTTAAAGTCATTGATGCCCCTATACAAGTCCCTAATGTTTTGGATCTTATTGTTAGTTTCAAGTTCCTCAATTTTAGCTGTGAGATATGCCTTCTTTTTGTTCCTGAAATGTTTGCTAACTTCACACCTTACCGTGTTCAGATTATCTACATTACTCTGGCTTGGACCCTGTATCCAGTGCATTTTAGCCCGCTTCCTTTGATCCAAAAAACCTAAACATTCTTCATCAAACCAGGGTTTATTCTGCTTAAATTCATGCAAACCCAGACTCTCTTTCACTGAGGTTTGGATATTCTCTTTAATGTTTTCCCAAGTCCTATTTACGTCATCGTTCGAGTTCTCCAAAGCTGCAAACCTGTTTGTAATCTCAATCTGATACTGTTCCCTAACCTCTGGCTCATTTAGCTTCCTCAAGTTAAATCTTTGCCTATCAAACCTCTGTGCGG
>Ga0131853_10017822_pt1 | contig 12932 bp, 9 predicted proteins | sample TergutLab28metaG_FD_92764 | JGI IMG/M metagenome (GOLD analysis project Ga0131853, IMG submission 92764) | Labiotermes labralis P1 segment gut microbial communities from Petit-Saut dam, French Guiana - Lab288 P1 (version 2) (version 2) | ecosystem: Host-associated > Arthropoda: Insects >...
AATCCCCCCCCCCCCAAAAAAAAGGAAACGAAAGAAAGGAATTGAATTATTATGATTCATAACATTTTTGTGACATGCCGTATACATGTAAGTTTAATAAAATGTGAATTATAAATACAAAACCTTTCTTCGTAATAACAAAAGCCTGTGAGGACTATAGCAAGTGAAGGTTTCATAAGTAGTTCTTTTGCTACAAGGACCAGTAAATAATATTGGGTCTTTCAATTGTGGGTTTGGTTATTATAAACAGCTGTAATAATTCCTATTTTCTTAGGAATTTATAGTTCCTACTGGTAGAACTGGTAGTAATATCTTGGTTTTTAGTATAAAACACAACAAATGTATTTACGTTTACACCATATTTACCTCAATATAAGATGAGAATTTTTCCTAATTCATCATCTGATTTGATGGGGAAGAAGGGGGACCTTGTAATTGTGCACAAAAATTTTAAAGGGGGTCGTCTTATTTTCAGGTAAATGTGATGTATATGACAAATCGATAACGGAACAACATTTGTCACAGCAGGGCCAAACAAACTGACAAGAAGAGAACACCAAATTAACCTATTATGGGTGAGAGCAGCAAACATATAATTACAAGACAATTTGTACAGTCCAAGCGAATATCCTGTACAAGGGATACTGGGTCTCTGTCTCGTGGGTAAAGTGGCCAGTGTGTGGTATTGACCACCCATCACTTTGTAGTGCCAGTGTTGTGTATGGGTAGAGATCTACCTGCATCTTGTCTCTCTGCCTTCGTGGCGTGTTAACTTTTATTCTTTTACTGGCTAAGTGCAAAGAGCAGTAAAAAAGTTGCATGCTTTATTTTGTCCCAGCTACTGTGGGAGCACATTCCATAATTAACCATTTAAGACCCAGTGGTAGCTGTATGTATTACATGCTGTAACAGTTAGAAACTTTGCGCACATTGTGTATTTGTTTTGTATGATACAGTAAACATTGATTCTTTCCCTTAACAGCATAATCTGATTGGTTTTTATGATGATTGTGGGCTGCTTTCTGTGAAGTAGAAACTGAAGTTCTGTACCTAATTAGATGAATGTCAAGTCAAATTGATACCAACGTTACAAAAGAGGTCATGTGGCATGCCTGACAAGCCGAATTGTGCAGCCTACAAAATTTGACAGTTCTTGCCAGTAATTCAAAGTGGAATTGTACAAAGTGTGAGGGACATCATGTTTGACTTGGCAGTGCTGTTCCTCATGAAACTAGCAACCATTAGATCTTCCAGTGACAGAAGAGTAACCTGCACATTGTTGATAGCATTCCAATATTATTTAACAGTATTTCTGTAAATCAAAATGTGGAGATGTTTATTATGTTTCTCAAAGACAAGAATGTCTTTGTATGTAACTAAACTTCTGAAGTAAGGTGTAATTTTTTTGTAATGTATTCTGTATTATAGAATAATATTTCTCTTAAATGAAATAGCTAATAAAATATAAAGCGTAGTTGAATGATTTATGTATAGCATCTTTGTTGGATGCAAACCACCATAGAACCCACTAATATGATCAGCAGTATAGAGCCTAGGTTACCTTAATATTTGGTAATAACTGTAATACTTATTTTAATTACAGTGTTATTAAGTAAATGAAAATGTAACTCATTTAATTTAGTGCAATAAAACAAAATCAGTATACCGTTTCTTTAAAAAAGATGGTTAACTGTTTAGTGGAGTCATCTGTCAGACATCTTGTCACCCTAAATTAGCATCTATTTTGCAGAAAATATGTATGAAATCCAACTCCAAAATTTTGAATGCTTGTTTTTTGACAGGCGATGTGGCTATGCTGGAAGTTTGGTAGTCACTGGAAATATATCTGTGACTCACTGATATTAGTGTAAGAAGTTTGAATAGTTACTGGCTACAGTTTGGTGGCCTTGCATTTACTCTAAACATGGATAGAAGTTTTGTATCAGGGTTGCAAAACAATGTATGAGATGATGAATTTCGCATATGATAGTGATGTAAACCTAGAACACAAGTATCAGAATGATTTTAGTTTCGTCAGACGTAGCTGAGGTGTGACTGGAAAGAATGACTGAGATGAATGTGTTGTCTTGTCAAGAGAGTGAAGGAAGTGCTTGCAGAGAGGGAGAGGAATGAGTGTGATGTCAGAGGTAGGGTGTTTGAGTGTGTTAAAGAAATGTCGAAAGATTTTGGCTGACATTTGTTTGTGAAATGGCATTATGTACCAGATGACTAAAGCCTCTTTCTGCTTTTTTTTTTTTTTTCGCTTGCTGTAGTTGACATGTGCAACTCATGATATTGCTATCCTGCAGTATTTATCTATTGTTATATTGATGTTGGTCACTAAGAGGTGTTATGAGTCATTTTTGCTACTTTCGTTGGGCTATAATTATCAGGGTAAACTCGTGCTATAACTGTTGTACTGTATGTAACCTAGATCAGCCGGTATACTTCTGCGCAGCTGCAATTCCATTGGAACTACTTTCGCTACTCATGTGCAGCTGTAGATGTGCCCGGGGCTCACATCTAGTATCGACACGGGCCTTAGTGCTTTCCGGTTGTAGCGTCGAGTTGTGAGTTGTTTACCATTGCGGGTAGCTCGTGAGGGGGCATAGACTGCGTCGCTAAATAATAATGGCCAAAGGAAAAGGTAAGGATTAATGTCAGGTAGGTTTTACAGTACTGTTTAGTATATGATTATAGAATGTTCATGTAATGGAGCGGAACAGATCTTCGTAGGCTCCACTTTGAAAATAGAGGAAGGTTGCGTGTATGTGTGAACAGCAAAAAAGATGGCGATGAATATATTACAAATTCCTTAATTTCAGGCTGCATGAAGGGGAAATTTTCAGTTTGGGTAACGTAGAGTTTCAAATATCTCCTTCGCTATGGAGATCAGTTAACAAATGTGAATTATTGATGTTCGCGAGTTGAAGCCGATATCAAAATGAACAAATGAGCGAAGCGCACGTAGAAGTTAATCGAACCACCCTCATGAGGTATACCAATATTACGGATTTATGTTCATCACTTTCCCTAAATGCCGACGCCATAGTTTTTTTCGTTTAGTTGAGTAAACCCAAAAAACACTTAACGGGCTCGGTTCTGTCCACGGGTAGTGGTGAGTAATGTGTGTATTGGATGTAGGACAAGATCTTACACATAGTAGTGCATCGTAATGTTCTTGATGTCGAATTTATGATGCCGTCATAAACCAAAGTCGAAGCAGAATTAATTACTTCAAAATTTTGTACGAAGCCAACACACTTTTCTTGAAATCTGCGTGTTGTTTTTTGAAAAAATCCGGACTTCATCCGTCGTCAAGTGGAACCTGATTGTAGGATCGGAGCAGTGATTGAGATAGTATAAATCATCATGATTATGATGCCATCAGTTTTATTTATGGTTTCGTTTCCGATGAGTAATGGTAGGGTTGTAGTGGGTGTGGATAATAGCGATCGTTTACTCTCTTCTGTTTGTATAGTATAAAGCGAACAAAGTCGTTCATCGGCAGATTTGCCTGTAGAATACCAGATAGCATATGAAAGTACTGGATAGAGTGGACGAATCATTAGACTGAAGGCATCAGAATGTGTTCCTTACTGTTGAAATGTTTAATAACACGTCCAGATTGATGTAACTAGGCCCCTTTTTTTTTAAGTGTTTGAATTCTGAATATCCACACTTTCAAGGATGTGTTGCTATGTTGCATCAGAATGTGTTCCCTACTGTTGAAATGTTTAATAACACGTCCAGATTGACATAACTAGGCCCTTTTTTTAAGTGTTTGAATTCTGAATATCCACACTTTCAAGGATGTGTTGCTATGTTGTGTAGTACCTTCATCTGTAATGTCAAGGAATCCTGGCTCTGATGGTGAAGAAATTGTGACCCTTTGAAACATTGAAACTACTCACTAATCATAAAAGTCTCACATCCCAGAAGATCAGATATTCAGCAGCCCTGCTGTCTGGACCTGATCTTGCACATTTAATTTGTTTTGGTGCTTTCCACCACTGTGTTGCAGTTTTCTTAATATATGGATGGTGCCAAATGTAAGGTAGTTTCTTGATCAGGCCAATTTAGTCGGTGAATATTGTTTTTCTAGAGTTTTTTCCTTTTGCAGTAGACTACAGACAGTTTTTTGGTTCATATATGGGTGATTATCAGGTTAGAGAAGTACTGTAAAATTGACGTCTTGTGAAAAAGTTTTGTGACTGGTGAAACAGCATGATTTTCCATTTTGCATGAAAACGTGGGTCATCCTGAAACCAAGCCAATCCAGTACCTGAAGACACAGGTTTGAAGGGCTTCACGAACTGGTCATGTGTCATGGTATTCCCATCAGTGTGTTCTTCCCATTGCCATGCACTGACATGACTTCCTGTCATCCCTACTGTACTGTGTGCCTGATGAATGTTTGTGTGTAGTGTCATACCCCCACCCCACACACAAACACACACACATGTGCTGATTTATAAAGTGATTTAAAATCTGGATTCATTACTGAAGCACACCTGTAAATGTTTATGATTATCTGAGAGACAATTTTTGAAGAGTAGACACAGCAACTCACCTTTTGCATTTCATTTATAAGCATAACTTACATCTGCGATAGATAAGGTATTCCAGAGTTTAATGTGATTTATAATTGATGAAGAATATTGCCGTATTTTATTTTAGTGTTGCTAGCGTACATTTTTCCATTCATCAGAAAAATTTTTAAATTCCCTTGCCAGGCGTACTTTTTTTTTTTTTGTCACTGTGTTATCGCAGCTTTCCTTTGAAATCTTGACGCCAGCATCCCACCCCACACGCACCCACCCACACACCACCACACCACACACAGCTTTCTTCAGTTCTTTCAGCTGTGTGCTACCATCCATTAATGTCTTCCAGGCATTGTTATGTTAATGTGTTAAACCCTTCGGTGTTTGTAGACTTATACAGGATTTATTTTTGTTATTCTCTCAGCACTTTCTTTCTTGATGATGTAGCTAAATCTGCTTCTTATCAGGATCCAGCTGCCATGCTCATGAGAACAATAAAAGGGTCACCTTGTATTGTTTTCCCGTGTATGTTGAAAAAAGCAAAGCTTCCAAGACTAAATGCTGTAGCATACAAATTTGGCCATCTTTGTATTTTGCAACCCAGAGGTGGGCAAACTTTTATATTGAAATGCTGAATAAAAAGTTATATATGTTCTGGCGGGTTGAAAGGAGGTTATGTCAAGTATTGAAACAAGTTTTTTTTAATTGTTTAGATTTACAAAAACAAACAGGTGTCTAGTTTATCGGACTCGTGCACATTATGTATTCTGCTTCTAATTGATTACTCGTATAGGACACAGTCAGTCACACATTTGTATGCAGTTTGTGTATGTTGAGCAGCATAAGAACTGGTGTTACAGCAGATCAGTGAAATTATTAAGCTACCTGCAGATGTATGATCTGCCTCAAATACATACTGTTAGTGGCCTGCGCGTTGTGCGGGCAAGTTCAAGGCTACAAAAAAAAACCTGAAGGAGTATTTTCTAAATCTGCATGTGCTAGGCAGCTCTCAGAGGAAGCTTTATTGCGCCTGAAGTCGTATCAGCCAGGAATGTAGAGTGCTTTTACTCCCTGCAGTTAGTTCACCCAATTTCTGAGAGGAGTCTTGGAATTCCACACCTCCAACTTGCAAGCAGGCCTGCTACCATAACAAAAATATTTCGCAGCACAACTTACGTCCTGTCATTGTACCTCAGAAATAATAGCACATATTCAGTTGTAAATATTTAGGAGGCCACAGTCTGCGATGCATCAGTCATTCACTGGTGCATTCATGGATAAATATGCCGTGTACTCCTTGGCATTGTCCCAAACAAAGTAACTTTACATTTATATATATGTATATGTCCTGCAGAACAGTGTGAGGATTAGTTCAACATAATGGTTGGGTTCGTATTCACCAACAGTTGCACACAATGAGATATAGATAATAGGTAAGTCCTGGTACACTCATACATGTTTTGGTACCAAGGTGCCATTGTTAGGGAGTTACAAGTGCAGAGATGTAAAAGCACCTATGTATCGCTGTTGATATACAGTGCCTAGTGTTAGGATGCTTAAAATATGAAAATTATACATTCAAAAATGATAAGTACAAAATTACACCCTTCACTGTTCTAATCTCAATTGTATAATCTCATTGTCAACAGAGCTATAATTTTATGTGTTGGTGCCTGTAGGGTATACTGCTTTGTATTAGTAACTCCCTGCGGATGGCACCTCGGTGCCGAAACATGTTTTGAGTCTACTAAGATTTGTATGTAATTTATATTGTATTGTGTGCATTTTTTGTGAATATGACCGATTACAAGAATAATGCATGGAATGTATAATATAAGCGGTTTGGATCCCCCCCCCCCCGGAAAGCGCGGGTACTTAATGTCATGCAAAGCAGGTCCATCAACTGCATGGGATTTTTGGAACACTGCGTTCCTACTTGATATAAATCAGTGGAAAGCAGGCTGTCGACCGTTTCCGAAATGGCTCGTGTAAAACATAGTTCCTCGAATGAGCATCGTCAGCATATATTCCGTCAGGAACAGGCATAGATGAATCAGCATTACTTCATATTGAAGCTGTAATTTTATACGAACATAAATACAATGAATGCAGTTTGATGTTGCAGTATGTTGACAATACGTTTAAGAAATGTTTGTGGCTCTGCGCCACATTACTCGTATCCGAGCGGTCCGCGGTAAGACAAGTTTGCTCAGCCCTAGTAGCAAATCCTCCTCCTCCGAGAAGAAGAATAAGAAGTGTTCGTATTTCCGTTTTGTCCAGCTCGGAACCCGCCGTTGGGAGTATTTCAACTAATAGTTCTAGTTGAAAGTGAACGCTGGTCGTTCAACTGTGTTCATTTCACACGCGCCCAAGTGGTAAGACCGCGTGCAGCTCGCTGCTATTAATACGAGATGACAAGGCCCGCTGCTTGGCTTAGGTTCTCAGTGGTGGCGATAGGACGATGGCGTGGGCTTTTTGTCACCTACATCGGACTTTTCCTTACGCGCAGGGAACACAATGAATCCTACCTGTAAAACAAAATGTTTTCTCATATACCACCTCTAACAGGTGGCTCGTCGTTGGCCATGTGTTGGCTTTTGGTTTTGAACATCCTGTCCAGCGATCGTGCTTAGAAGTTTAGCACGAAGACTTATCGATACACAGTGAAATTTGAGAACTTGACTAATATTGACCGCCTGTCTTGCAGAGTGGCGACTTTTCAGCAGATCAGGACATGATTTTTGTTCTAAAATAGTCCCCCTGCGTGATATCTCTTTAAAATTGACGTATGTATGTCATTTCGAAAGTTAGGACAAGAGGCTGGTTGTCTGCTACGTGAAGGGCATGAATATTTAGAGGATTGTAACTCAAACTTTGAGTACCACGCTGCAGTTTATTTATTTATGCAGTTAATTTATATATGTTCTATTTATTTATTTATTGTCTATTTTACGGCGCAGTTACTATCTCAGTGATGCGACTCTTCGTATTTTTAAAGTATAATACTGTAAATGACAGCCTTCTGGGGGTCACATTTTCTCTTTTCGCTGAAGTCCAGAGTCGCATGGCTCTGGAACAAAAACCTGCCTCGCGGCACTTGGTGACACTTGGGTTCCGAATTTGTGATTTCGCTGTGAGATGTTCATAGTGTAGTTTTGGAGTTATCAGATTGGTCGTTACAGTAGTTTTATCTTCTTTGCACGTTGATAACCCAAAGGTTACGCGGAGAACAGCGTCAATATCTCGGGCAGGTCGTTTACATTTCCCAGCCAAATCAAAGCTGACATTGAAGTATTTGTGTTCGGGTTCATGCTTAACGAATTGAATTCCTTCAGATTGTTACGATAAGAATATGCCAGATATTACATCAGCAGGAGAGCGTCGGGATTTATCAGGTTGGAATCCTGCCAGAGAAGCCTGCTGCCTTCAATGTCCGTGTCTTTCCTCATTTCGTAACAGAATAACGCCGAGACAGTGTCTGACGACGCGACACCGGGTAGCTCGATCCTTCAGAGTTAAACAAGCGCGATTCTCACGTGTGATTAGAAGTTACGTGACCCGTGTGGCGAAGGCAGAACTTCAGCTACGGATAAATCGATATGATTTTGTATACAGTAAGTTTGGGTGGGGAAGTCGGTTGATCGTTGGTCTTTTTTTTAAGACCATAGTCACTGGACTCTTAATCCCTGAAGGTGGAGGCGGTGGGTTCCTTCGAAAGGTGTGGAATCAACAACCCCTTAGTACGTAACGTAAAAAAGTCAGATCTGATTTCAAAATTCGGTATGTACCGCGCGGAGAAATGTGAATATGAGAAGTCATTGAAAATTGATCAGGATGGTATTTAATTGCGAGAGTTTGTGTTCTTTGCCCATAATATTCGGTACTATTGCGAGAGGGTTGAGTTCGTGGGTGTGCTGGAGCCGACTGAAACCCTTCGGTCGAATGGATACATAACCAAAATACTCAGGACATAAGAAATCCGCTGGAAGTAGGCGCAGTACGGTCAGACAGCTCCATGACTGTGTAACTAGATATATGATGATCATGCAGAGCTGGCGGTATCTTCAGTCGCTCTGCAGCAACGATTTCGCCACTCTACAGCCAGCACTTGGGCGATAAAAAGAAGTAGGGGTGGCGTTTGAAATGCGTATAAAATTGGGATTACGTTGAAGAAGTAAATTGTAGCATGAAATCACAGTGGGAACTCCATCTAATTGTACCAAACAACCAAATAACGACAACAAACAGCAGACTTGATTCCATGTGCCATGTCTGTAGGGCAGAAAGCTTTGCAGTAACGGTGGAATCGCTGTGACGTAAGTCTTCTCCCCTGTTACAAACTCTCCCTCCATAAATTGCATTAGCTTGCTTCTCCGTTAGTCCCTCAGACAAAATACAGATAGCACCTTTCGCATTTAATCTTTTTCAGACATAGGGGGTGTTACACCGCAAAATGAAGATATACTTGGAAAACCCACGATGTTTATTTACTGTATGAATGTAGCAAGTTTATGACAGAAGGCAAAGCGTTTATTAGCGATCTTGTGCACTGAAAATTCGTGCAGTGGCCCAATTTTTTAATACCAGACAATACAGGCTGCTGTGGAAGGTATTCACGGTGTCATTCCTGAAGAAGTTCTCGTTGTTTGCTCATCATAAGGTTCTTATACTGTGTGGTATACGTTCTTGTAAGCCATAGTCCGAACAGTTTGTGTATAGTGCCTGAGTAAAAACAAGCTAAATATATGGAACGCCCCCCTCTGTAAACATAAAATATTTAGATGGTATCTTGGATAAGAAGAAAGTATGGAGATATCAGAGTGACCCCTGTTGAACTGGACAAGTATCGTGGTGCTCTCATCCGTCAGTAGGCAAAGTCGCTTTCAGAAACTGCTGGACCCCAAAGTTGAGAGCTCGAAGGCCCATGGAAGCTTCAGGAAGTACTCATCCAACAACATGGCATCGCTTCACGGCAGTATTCGAATTCCAGCAACACTGCTGTGAGAACCTCGTATATCGCACGTCTGTGACGATACTCGTATGGCGCCTCGTCAGCCGCGACGGATGTTCGGCCGGCGCGTGTTCACGTGGTACAATATGACCATCCCTGTGACAAAGGGCGATGCCCGGACGCCCTAGGCGCGCAGCCACATGTGTTCTCCATCGTTTCTCTGAATATGATATGGTAAAGTTCACCCTGTAACAGGTCATGAAGATCTAGAGGGGGAGTAGACGTATAGCCCTACTCTTTCTTAAACCTCGGCACTAGTTTGGGTAGTCAGCGCCACACCCCTGCTTCTTTATCCCCGGGAAAGAGACCCGGCACCCGTCGAACAGGTCCCCAGAACCGGCCTGGACTGGTGCGGAAATTCTCGCCGCGACCGTGATTCGCTTTTTCGGACCGTCCAGTCCTAGTGAGTTGCTATTTAGACTGAGCTATCCCGTTCCATCTGCGGCGGACATACTGCTTATTTTCAGTGACAAACCTTTCGTCACGTCAAAAGGAGACCCACTGCACTAAAAGCCTTGCAAAAGGCAATGACAGATCAGATGTCGCCGTGAGTCAAACTGGGCCCAAAACCAAATTAAACCGCCCTGGTTTGAAAGGCCAGCAGGAAAGTATATACTGTACACAAGTAATCAGGCCCTGAACGTGAGAGCCCAAAGTTCATGTGCAGCGTTTGTAACCTAGGACCAGGCCACACGGCATCGCACCCCAGGAGGCGCGACCGCCGCGAATTTCGTTCGTGAATCTGCATTGGTTATAAAGATAAAGGGAAGAGAGAATAAATTTTCCTATCCTAATGCCGATATGGAGGGCGTTATCGGTTCTCTAGACATACTTGTATGCCCCGGTCATGTGTGTGCCTGCTTAAGCGGCTGTAACTCTTGGGATGAATCGAACGCTGCGTGTTAACGTCTGTGAACTTGTTAGCCTTTTTTTTTTAATCAGTATAAATGTTAAATACGCGTTTCTCTATTTGTTGTTCCTTCACAACTAATCATTCGGTGCAGTAATAAAGTAGGTGATTTAATAATGACAAATTTGTTACAGTTCGCAATAGATACAGAAAATTCCCACCGTTAACTTTTGTTGCGCTTTGCACTGAACGCAGTATACAGTGGAAGAGGGTGGGAATGGGGGTGCATACCGCCCTGTTAACAATACACATTTGCGTTTTTAGAGGCTCTGTGAATAGTGCTTTAAGAATGAACACCGACAATTTGAATTAACAGACAAATGTACTGTGTTTAGTAGAGGATCTGTGGGAGTTCCAGAAACAAGTCTACTTCCCTAGTAACCTGGACATATTTCAGATCGTTCGTTCGTATACTTCCACAGCTTTCAGGAAACCGTGACGTGTCCGGGAACATGTTTTCGAGGTTATGAGCTATGACAGACAGGTTACGACAGGCAGACATCGTATTTTACCGTTCTAACCTTTTTATTCGTTGATACCATGCACGTTATTTTGGGCTGGTTCGCGTGCCGGACGTGGAGAAATAAGTGGTATACCTAACGGTCTCGCTTGTTCGATTCCAGACGGTGTCATTGGAATTTTTCATTGACATAATCCTTCCGATCGCACTATGGTCCTGGGGTCGACTCAGCCTTTAACAGAAATGAGTACCAGGAGTATTTCCTGGGGGTAAAAGCGGCCGGTGCGTAAGGCTGACAACCTTACCACCATCCAGGGCCATTGTTGCGTAATCTGGGAACCTTAACTTCCTGGAACCCTCTGGGCACCTCGGGCCTATAATGGGACTGATTTACCTTTCATACCTAAACAGCCTTTTGATAGTATGTACATAATTTACAAATATGGCCGCGGGTTGGAAACCCACGGCCTAAACCCTGCTTTATGCAAAGAATAAAACCACATCAGAGACGGGGGAATTTGGAGACTTCTTTTTTAAATATCTTTTGGCGATACATCAGTGTACTGTTACATTCTGCAGTAGGTAACCTGACTTAAAGGCAATAATGAAATGTAAGTACTGCTTTTTGTATTTGTCAGGTTCTGCTCTCTGATGGCCCGGCCTGGCTGAAACGGAGAAATATTAAAGTTATGCCATAGCGTGTACTATGTTGGTCTTTATTGTGGATTTCTATATATAGTGTGCAGCAGTTTAGGACTTGGACTTTGATATGGCTTTTCGTGTTTGTATTGCGGTATTTTACTTCCCGATATTGTCTTGTAGCTCGTAGTTCTCCGTCTTCACCGCCGCTTGAAGTGAGCATGAAGGCATGCTTGATATTATGCATTTTCCGTGCAGTGGATATACAAGATTATATTTATTACCAGCTGATTGCACTGGGCTGTAGTTGGCCTAACGTTGTCCAACCACCCGTGGATCCGGATTACCGAGGGATCTGTGTTAGTGTTCTTCGGTTGGGTTTTAAGGAATGAATCAAATGGTACATTGCACTCTGTGGTTTTGAGACCTGTGGTCCACGTGTGATTTTATTTTAAACGATTTTAGCGGTCGCTAATGAAACTGTTGTGATATAACCTTCCGGTGACACGTGTCTGTAGCGCCACGTGTGATTTATTTTAAAGAAAACGAAACTCGATACCGGCACAATTCTCACGTTTCGAACCCACCAATTTGGCCGTCTTACGCATAACATAAACGTATTGTTATGGTTCTAACGGGCGTGTGTAAGTTGTAATGCGAACGACCTTCGCACAACCGTGCCAACACGCGGATCCAAAAATACGTTTAGCCGCCATGTTGGAAACCCACCAGCGCCACCTCGGTGTTTGCCCCCCCCCCCCTCCTGTCATGGTATTCGAAACTGTAACACATACAGCTTCATACATACCCGAGCTCTCTTCGTTTGCACCATTGGACAGTGACGGTGAATTCGAACGTAAGGAGGTTAATGGAAGTTAATGGAAGTAGAAAAGATTATGACTTAGACGTGTCAGTACGATATCGGGAAGGGGGCGTTTTATTATAGACTGGGATGTGCAACATGTTATTGAAGCTTGTAGTCCGTCTCCATTTCAGTTTACTGCGGACGTGCGTTACGAGGAACGAAAGAAAAATTTGAATATGATGACGCAACATGTTATGGAAGGAGTAACAGCGTACTTGTTAGGAATATCTGCCAAAAAGGCGTAACAGTTTTCGAAGTGGGAGTGCCAAGAACATTGTAGATATAATGTGTAGGCGCGGTATGGGGTGCGGCAGAGAGATAACTGATTGTTGGAACTTCTTTTTTTTTGGGGGGGGGGGAGGGGGTCGGACCTTTGGGGTGGCGGCCATGCTTCGTCATGCGACGCGGTGACTGCGTAGTATGGCGTACTGGAGGGGGGGCGCAGTGGGCCTGGGCTGCTGAGCAGTTGAGAAAAACGAGAAGTAAGCGGGGTGTGAACT
>Ga0131853_10017823_pt1 | contig 12932 bp, 5 predicted proteins | sample TergutLab28metaG_FD_92764 | JGI IMG/M metagenome (GOLD analysis project Ga0131853, IMG submission 92764) | Labiotermes labralis P1 segment gut microbial communities from Petit-Saut dam, French Guiana - Lab288 P1 (version 2) (version 2) | ecosystem: Host-associated > Arthropoda: Insects >...
GTGGGTAGAGGTATAGCTCTACTCTTCCATGACCGCGGCACTAGAAGGGGGTGAGTGGTCAGCAGCACGCCCCGGCCGCACTTTAGCCCCGGGAAAGACCCGGTACCCATTTTACAGGAGGCTAGGTGGGCCCCAGGGCCGGTCTGGACGGGCGGAAAATCTCGTCCACAGCGGGATTCGATCCCGGACCGTCCATCCCATAGTCAGTCGCTATCCCGACTGAGCTATCCAGTGTGTAGGTAGTGATTGTTAAAGATGATGAGACGAAATGAAAGCTTAGGGGTCCTGTGGAAGATACTGAGTGTGCTCAGATAGGAACAGTCATGCATGTATATTTCACTGAGCCCTTCTTTACTGGGGCTTACTGGTCTCATTTGAATTGGTACCGCGACTTTGTGCAGTAAATGCAGAAATTTCGAGTTCGCTGTTCCAGTTCAGTAATACGTTTCTGGTGAGGACAACTTTTCTTTTTTAGGGGAGGGGGTGTGGAATATGACGCCACGTCACTGGGTATTCGATTCAATACGTTTATAAGGCACTGTATTCGTTGAAAACGTCGGTAACCGGGAGTACCCAGGGACGCGGTGTCATATCCCAAAATAGCGGGTGTCCTCAGCCGCACCGTCGTGAGAACGTGAATACTTGGAGCATTTCGAGTGTTTATTAGGTACAGGGCCGTGCAAAAGCCAATTGACACTCGATGTCATCGTCTTTGTGAGACAGTAGAAGTATGTGCAAGGTTTCGGGAAAGACATGTCAGTGTAGAACGACGATACTTTGAACCTTTCGGAAAGTCAGTATGTGTATGTATTGTGTCAGTAACGTTCAGTTAACATGTTGCCTCCAGTGTCACGTCACTGTTACACCAACCTGTATGCTTGAATTGCGCCCAGGTGACACTTTGCGGTTAACGGTACGTGATTTATCGTCTGCTACACCTCGACACAATTTTTTCTTGGTTTCCCTATGCCTAAAAGCAAATGCTGAGATGGTTTCCAAGGTTCCAAGTTGCCAGTACATGCTTCTCATGTAGGCCTCCCGACTTAAATTTAGTAGTAACCAATTTCATATTTTGTATGCATGTAAAATAACCACTGCCACCGGGTAACAACCCAGTTGCAGTTAATAAATATTATTATTATTACATATTTAGGTTATCATATCGATATAGGAAGGAGAGTATTTTGGGCCTAAGAGGGACGAGCTAACAGGGGAGTGAAGAAAACTACATACTGAGGAGCTTAATGATCTGTACTCCTCACTAAATATTGTGCAGGTAATAAAATCGAGAAGAATGAGATGGACGGGGCATGTAGCGTGTATGGGTGAGGGGAGAAGCGGTTACAGGGTTTTGTTGGGGAAACCTGAGGGAAAGAGACCACTGGGGAGACTCAGGCGTAGAAGGGAAGATAATATTAAGATGGATCTTCAAGAAGTGAGATGTGGGGTTATGGACTGGATCGAGCTGACTCAGGATAAGGACAGGTGGCGGGCACTTGTGAATGCGGTAATGAACCTTTGGGTTCCATAAAATGCGGGGAATTTCTTGACTAGCCACAAACCGATTAGCTTCTCAAGAAGGACTCTGCTGAATGGAGTAAATAAGTAAGTAAGTAGGTAAGTACGTAAGTATCCATATAGGAGGTAACAGAACAGGCATTGTTACCTACACGCAGGGTAATTTGATGGTATTCCAGAAATTTTTTGTTTGTATGTTGCAGAATACCTTTGGTTTTATACGCACTGAAATAATAAGGGAGGGAGGGAGTGGGGGTGATACGCAGTGGCACAGTTGTTTGAGGCATCGCACTACAAGCCGAAAGGTTGCGGGTTCGATTCACGATGGGGTGATTGTAATTTTAATTGATTTAATCCTTCCCGGCGACACTATGGCTTCTGAGGTGACTCATCCTTCAGCGGAAATGAGTACCAGGAATATTTGTCGGCGGTAAAGGCGGCCGATGCGTGGGGCTGACACCTTGCCAACTTCATGTGCCAATTGTCTATAAATTCTGGTAGCCTAAACCTTGTGGAACCCCCGGGGGCCGGTCCAGGCCTGTATAGCGATAAATTTACCTTTAAAATAATAAGATGTCTACTGCAGTGAAAGAGGCACAGAACCATTAATTTTACTACAAGCATATATATCGCTCATTTACGACAAGAGTGTCACAACTCAAAATTTGGCATTTTTGAGTTACTGATGTAGAAAGAAACGTTTGCAGATGCACTTTTAACAGGTATAGTGTCATAAAGCAGTTTGCAAATCTCGCCGCTGGAGAGCAGTTTGCAAATCTCGCCGCTGGAGAGCAGTTGTTTCTTCGTTGCACTTATAGACAATTATATCACTTCAAAAATCTTTAAACGTTTCTCCTGAAAAACAACAGATTTTGAGTTGTGACATTGTTGTAGCAAATGAGCGATATATATATAGGGGTGCTGATAAGTCCTTAGCCCGACCAGGAAGGAAACTAGCTAATGTTTCTTGTCAGAATTGCGTGTATTTCCTTCGGCGCCTTGCCTAGCAGGGGGGGGGGGGGGGGGGACTTGATGACAGCTCGTATCTCGACGTTGTTGAAATCGCGTTCGTCCCTGTCATGCTTCCGAGCTTGTTTCCTTCCTGATCGGGCTAAGGACATATCAGCACCCCGGTGTATATAGAGTATGGCCGGTGAATGTGAACTCTGCGGCTTATGTGGACCGTCTTAATGTTTTCAGTGTGTAGTGCCGTAGTTATTCATAAATATTTGGAATCTATTCTATGTATTCACTTTGACTCGTAGACGGACAGTCTTGAGCTGTGGCAAGCAAGACGGTTGTATTTTGTGTTGGCTGAAAAATTCCCAGTCCAGAGCATACGTAATGTAAATAATCGTTTTATGTTTAAGCAGCCGTTTGAGTATCAGTGGCAGTGGCTACTAGGCTCCAGAAATACGATGAGCTGTTGTTTTGCCGTACAAACTTGGCAGCCATGCCTAGAAGAATATTAAAACCTAACGTGCACTATTATGAACCTCACAAACTGGATCGGGAGGCCACATTACTCGCTCATTTGTTTTTCCTCCTAAACTTACAAAATTTCTTTGCTGCATCATTGTGGCAGATGACCTTAAGGCAGAGCAGAAGATTTGGGTCGCTGTAATTTTCAGACTTGTAGCTCAGTCCCTAAAATTTGCTACAACTTCATAAGTAGTAGAATGTGAATGCAACTTGCTCACGGCAGACGAATCGCTTAATGTTGTGTTATAGCTAATTAATCACGTGCGTGTCACAAACCTCCTATAATTTGTTTTCGTTTTATTTTGTGTCATGTCCGAGAATGAATTTTGGAAATCTTGGGATCAGGATAAAATGATACGGACTGTTGCCGCTGCCAGGAAAACTCACGGAGTTTGAGCAGGCTCAGAACATGTTTAATATTCCCGAGTGATAACTTAGAAGGCATGTCAACACGAAGCAAAAAACCCCAGAGGAAGCTGTGTCTGCAAAGTTAGGAAGGAAGCTTGTGGTCTCCAAAGATATGGAACAGCAGTTGATACGGCAGGCCTACCTATGTATGATGGAACGTGTTTAACCTTTAGACGCCTAACGTCAACTATAGTTGACGTACCGCACCGCTAACCTCCAAAGTTGCATTTTATATATTTATTCAACAAACATAGGTACCGAATATTTTGAACATGGTATATACTGTCCGGTTTTTTTCTCTCTTCCAAATGCAGTTTGTTTCATAATTCTAACGTATTTGGTTCCTGTATTATTCACATTTTATATACAGGGTGTGCTAAAATTAAAAAAATAATTCTGGCGCCAAAAGGTTAAGGATGACCTTCTTCTGCCGCGAAGTAGATGATAACTGCGCTCTTCTGGGCTATTACGCAGTGAGTAATGGTAATTCCTTACCGATGTGTCGGGACAACATCTAGGTCCCATCTTCAAGGGTCCCAAAACGTCAGTAAGGAATTAACACTACTCTCTGCATAATAACCCAGAAGAGTGCAGTTCTGTAGACATGCTTTTGTTAATGTTTGTTTGTTTGATAACGTACTTCATTGTTATAATGAACAAGTTTGGCTTCAGGAAACAAGCGATGAATTTTATCACTGACAGAGAAAGGTGAAGAGGACCCCGTTTCCAATTTAACAGACCAGTGAGGTTAAAGTGGACTTTTCAGTCGTTTGACTAATTACAGTGTAATTTCCAAACGACTGTACACTGAAGCTGTGGTACCACTCTTGCGCACAATGTGATATTCCGAAGGTCATTATTACTTACTTACTTATTCCACGGTGCAGAGTCCTTCTTGAGAAGCTAACCGGTTTGCAGCTAGTCAAGAAATTCCCCGCAATTTATGGAACGTGAAGGTTCATGACCGCATTCACAAGTGCCCGCCACCTGTCCTTATCCCGAGCCAGCTCGATCCAGTCCATACCCCCACATCCCACTTCCTCAAGATCCAGCTTAATATTATTCTCCCATCTACGCCTGGGTCTTCCCAGTGGTCTCTTTCCCTCAGGATTCCCCACCAAAACTCTGTACACGTATTACAGGAATTAAAACATTACCATTTTTAAATGGCAAGATGTATGGAAATGAAAAAAAAACAGGGGTACACATTCACCAATCCTGCTATATATATGCTCTAGTAAAAAAAAAGAAGGTAAAGTGATCCCGTTACAGGCCCGGTGTGACCCAGAGGGTGGGTAGAGGTATAGCTCTACTCTTCCATGACCGCAGCACTAGAAGGGGGTGAGTGGTCAGCAGCACGCCCCGGCCGCAATTTACCCCCGGGAAAGACGCGGTACCCATTTTACAGGAGGCTGGGTGGGCCCCAGGGCCGGTCAGGACGGGCGGAAAATCTCGTCCCCACCGGAATTCGATCCCGGACCGTCCAACCTGTAGTCAGTCGTTATACCGACTGAGCTACCCGGCCCACTCTATGATCTATTAATTATAACAATTGTCATATTCTGTGTATGATAATACATTTGTGTTAGGATTGGCGTTACTGCGTGCTATAGCCACTTAGGATACCTGGAAATGTTTTAAAATGGCTGCAGTTGGTAGCCGAAACATGCAGCAGCATTTCTTAAGTATGTGTTACTGACTATTGTAATAGTCTTGTAGTATGTATATTTTCTGGATTGTAAATGCAGCTGTGTATTTGGTAATGTTATTTTCTATGTAATTCGTTGTTTAACCAGCAGAGGGCTCATATGGACGAATTTCTAGAGTTCTAAGTGCAGGGTGTGTGTGTGCCAGACATCAAAAGAGTGTGTACCATGAAAATAGAACCGAAGCTTAGAACAGAGTATATCTGTGCTTACATCGGACAGCTTGGTCTGACGAAGAACAGGTTCTCCATCATATGGTGGTACGGTTCTGAAGAAATTTAGTTCTCTGGCTTTGTTGACTTTCCATGTTATTTCGGTGGTGTCTTACGAAGGCGTATTCCGGGTTGTGACGCCGTTTAGTCTGGTATATACGTCCAGACATTCGAGAAGTACCTGTTATCACGTGATGATGGCGCCAGCATAGCCCTGACAGTGGAGACAGGACCTTCTTCCGAAACGTCTACACATTACCAGACTACACGGCCTCACATTCCAGGGAACAATGTTCTTTAAACAGACTTTCATTGCGGGTTTTTGCTAATAAAATACAACTACTTCGATGGTCGATTATAATTAACTTTTGGTGATGAATTTGTTAATTGGAAGGGTGTCAACATATGGTAAGGGAAAAAGTACAAACGATGTGGTGAAGTCCGTAGGGCTGACGAATTGATTTAATGTCAGTTGCTCCGAGGCGTGGTTTAATCTGATCTGTACGTGTTTCAGTTATGTTCATAACTCTTTCAATTCAAATGATTCATAACTTTTGAAACAGACCTAGGAAGTGTGTCATCCCCGTTGTGTGTGTGTGAAACCTGAAAAATGGTATGTAGTTAAACACAACTGTGTCACATGAGGTGTAATTAATGACTATATAATGAACAACTACATGTTTCGGCCTGTACTGGCCATCTTCAGGTTGTCTTAGGGGAACTTAAGATCTTACTATGGACATGCACGCGCACGTGGTGTAGAGATGCCTATAGTAAGATCTTAAGTTCCCCTAAGACAAATTGAAGATGGCCAGTACAGGCCGAAACATGTAGTTGTTCATTATATAGTTATTAATTACACCTCATGTGACACAGTTGTGTTTGACTACATACCATTTTCCAAGCTTTGAAACAGACACCTGCAGACTCCGTCCAACGCTACACTGTATTTGTATTGCAGCAATCCGATTTGTTTAACAATTTATATGCCTTTTAGTTAGCACCTTTTTTCATCATATCGTCATGCACATGATTGCGGTCAACGTACAAGTACGTAGGTGTATAAAATCTGTAACTTCTCTTTAAAAGGCGTTAGTATGGGTAAATATTTACATTGGCGAATTTGGAATACGTTTTCTCTGCAAATACATGAGTATCCGTTCTTTGTTGATATTGTGAAAACTGAAAGATTAAATTTATATATTCACAGTACGTTTCTTTAGATGGGTGCACTGACGCTGTACTGTTTGTGACGTGACACATGGCTTTTTGAATACTGATTCATCGTCTGAGGTTCTTCTGAGGTGTGTCATCCTCGTTGTGTGTTTAAACTATAAGGTGCGGTAAATCCAGTCAAAAACACAACTATAAATATATGGCTAAATGATGGTGTTTATTAGCAATGGAAAAACTACATGTTTAGCCCTATAGCGGCCATCTTCAGGTTTTGACAGCTTTCTTGCTAATAGAGTTTTATATAATACGCCTAAACCGCGTGGTGATGTTGAGATATCATCATCATTTTACGTGCTTTTGTTAAGCTGCCTAATAATAATATTTATTTATTTAACTGCAATTGGGTTTTCACCCGGTGGCAGTCAAATTACGAAGTGAATGAAGATACAGGGCTGCGTATATCAACAGACCATTATGCATGTACATATAATGTATAGGTGCGTGTCATTAACATAACTGAGTGCTGAGTGTCCTAGTACTGCATGTGAAACCATTGCTGCTTGCGTAACTATATTAGGTAACGCAGCCATTCCATCATAAAGCTGTCAGACTGAAAAGTGGACCGAATTTGGTTTAAGAATATTAAATATGGATATGCAAATCAACTGGGGTACGTGGTGGCGCAGTTGGTTGAGGCACTGCGCTACAAATCGGAAGGTCGCGGGTTCGATTCCAGATGGTGTCACTGGAATTTTTCATTGACATAATCCCTCCGGCCGCACTGTGGCGAGACTTGCCAGAGGTTAAAATTTCCCTTGAATGGGTTACGGGCCCAGAGCAGGGTAAGTCCAATGGTAGGATTGCTACCTTTAGCCTCTGGACCGGCATGTTTGGGGATGGCATTTCCTCCATTCTTGGTGAAACAGTTATACTGCTGTGACTCGGTCATTTCCTCGTTTGTGAGAACAGGGTATACCACGAGAAGGCGAGGATGACTGTTGGGTAGGATAGGATATATTATTTCGCATCACTACCAGTTATACCCCATACGTAAATATGTGTTTTACTTAATGAGTAATTTCCTTACCTGACGGGCACCTCGCTGGATGAAACCTCATCGAAAACACCTTGGAAAAGAAACGCCAACGGCCAGCTAATCCAAGAAGCACTGAAACGAAAAGAGAAATTTGATGCTAGCCACAATGTGAGGGACATATTCTGTATTTCTTATGTATTGATTTCTCTGCGATTGACCGCTGTCGGGCTGACTCGGTTTCTTGCTGTCCACTAGCTAACTAAACACACGGATTTTCATCTGATTCGTCAGCCAAGTGCAAATATGTTAGAGAATCAGATCGGTGCCTGAACACCGACAAAAAAAAAAAAATCTGCGAGAAACTCACTCGCACTGATACCTGAATGCTGAGCGTACAAATCTGTGAATCGTATTGGTGCCTGAATACTTGGCTTACAAATCTGTGAGCCACTTATATTGGTGCCTGAATACTAACCTTACAAATCTATGAGTCACTTACCTTGGTGCCTGAATACTAACCTTACAAATATATGAATCACTTATTTTGGTGCCTGAATACTGAGCTTACAAATCTGTGAATCACTTACATTGGTGCCTGAATACTAACCTTACAAATATATGAATCACTTACTTTGGTGCCTGAATACTGAGCTTACAAACTTGTGAATCACTTACTTTGGTGCCTGAATACTGAGCTTACAAATCTGTGAATCGCTTATTTGGTGCCTGAATACTGAGCTTACAAATCTGTGAATCGTTTTCTTTGGTGCCTGAATACTGAGCTTACAAATCTGTGAATCGCTTACATTGGTGCCTGAACACCGAGCTTACAAATATGTGAATCACTTACATTGGTGCCTGAACACTGAGCTTACAAATATGTGAATCGCTTACATTGGTGCCTGAATACTGAGCTTACAAATCTGTGAATCACTTACATTGGTGCCTGAATACTAACCTTAAAAATATGTGAATCACTTACTTTGGTGTATGAATACTGAGATTACAAACCTGTGAATTACTTACATTGGTGCCTGAATACTGACGCCGTTATCAACAGTGGCACCGGCTTCGGTGACGTGCCGATGTCTGGAACGTGACAGTGTCTTTGCGATCTTCGGATTATAGATCTTTGGATCACTGACCATACGCACGAAGAAGGAACGTTTGTAGGCCAGAGTTTCCTTTTTCTTGCGATCTAACATCTCGCACACTTCGTCAGCTGGCTCCTGTAACCAGAACCACCGTAATTTCAACAAGAGAGGCAATGTACGTGTAAACGCGTTCGCGTAACCATTGTTGCCGCGGAAAAGTAGTAAGTATCTGTAGTTATACAGCATGCAATGTGCATGCGCCGTAATGTATTTTTATCTCTAGCATGTCTGGCTGTGACGTATTTTTTCACCATATCTCATAAGTGGCATTATTTTCGGAAAAAAAAGTTACTGAGTAGAAAATGCATGTTTTGATTTTCTCCACAAATTTTGCCGGAAGTATTTCTCATTCTGAGAACAATTCAACGACACATTATCGTACATGTACAGAGGTTTTCATGTAAAGTACCCTTCTTCTTGTCAGATTTTAACGGAACTTGAATTTTCTCGTTAGATTTTGAAAAAAAAAAAACTCATAGATCATATTTCATGAAAATTTGTCAAGTCGGAACAGGGTTGTTCTGTTATTCAGACTGACAGACAAACACACAGTCATGAACGAAGCTAATACTAGTTTTTTTGCAAATTTTCGAACGCGCGTCACAAAGACTCGGGTATAGGCTTCCAGCCACTCATATGTGTCGTCACTTTACTGTCTGACCTCTCACGGGCACTTCGTTACTCATTACACGTTACTGGAAGTTATGTATTTTATCAGTAAAGTGATCCCGTTACAGGCCCGGTGTGGCCCAGAAGGTGGGTAGAGGTATAGCTCTGCTGTACCATGACCGCGGCACTAGAAGGGGGTAAGTGGTCAGCAGCACGCCCCGGCCGCACTTTACCCCCGGGAAAGACCCAGTACCCATTTTACAGAAGGCTGGGTGGGCCCCAGGGCCGGTCTGGACGGGCGGAAAATCTCGTCCCCACCGAGATTCTATCCCCGGACCGCCCAGCCCGTAGTCAGTCACTATACCGACTGAGCTACCCGGCCCTTATGTATTTTATTAGTAATATCTAATAATCATTTAAGTATTTTTCCGGCTTGCATCTTCCTCATCCTCATCCAGTTTACTTTACTGTTAAGCCTTCTTTTGTTTCACCCAGTTCGTATTTTCTCTGACCAGTGTCATTTGTCACACAGTGCGTGTCGGCAATCGGCTGTGTGGCCTACCGTGCTACATTAAGCAAACCGAGAGGAAGTTAGAAAACGATATTTATCAGATTAAATAATAATCTTACATATTCAGCATAGAGAAGGTCATTTTAACGCGACGAGTCTTTGCAAGCTATTCTTTTTTTTTTTAATGAGGTTTGAGTTTTTATCAACCGTGAACATCAACGTCAAAATCGTGTGGTTTATGGCACTGTGGATTTAATCTGCTGTCTTCATCTTAGTGACGGAGTATAGAGCCAGTAGGTTCTTCCGAAATGTTGGTAACGACCAACAAGAACGCACGGCGTCTTAACCCGGAAGACCACAAGGCCAAGACCAAGGAAATTGCCTGGGGCACATTTCCTTCCAAGGAAAGTTTGGAAGCCAAGCAGTGACGTCTCCGTGACACCCGGTGGAACGTCATCCTGAGCACCCAACACGTACGCTGCAAGGTCGTCGAGTATCGGCAGGTTTTAGAACGGTACCATTGTTTGGCATAATCGTGAATACGAGGTCCAGTCTCAGAACTGTAAGCTGTCTGTCTTGTAATGCTGTGACTGCAGTACAGTAAATGTCTGTTGTATCTTACTTTGCTCTGCCGTGTTTGCGCGTGTGCTTTTAGTCTACCTCTTTAACGCTAAAATTACGGGAAGACGCCGATTTGAAAGGTAGTCTTGTTCAGGGATCCATAAATCCCGGGCGCCAGGTCGCCGTGACGACCAAGTTTGGTACGGTGGTTCCTAATGTTTGTGGGTCCTGTGTGGGGTATCTTCCATATTTTTGGAATACATGTGCACCTCTGTGCAAATCTGATCCGTTTTGTTTATGAAGCGCCTTGCGAGAAAAGGTGGGAATCTAATGTGGTCTGTTGTACACTGTGTGACGATATGTTACCGTGCTTACAGATATCCTAATTGTGTCCTGAGCCACATGAATCCAAATTTGTATAATGTATTATATACCGTCAATACACAACAATATATCATTACAGTGATATATACAGTCAGGTCACATTATGGCAACATGTTTCGACCGTAAACGGTCATATTCAAGCCAATAGAGATCATTTTTAAGGTACAATAAACTGAGCACTCAATGGGATCCCATTTCGTTTACAGTAAGAGTTAAAATAAGGTATTTTTAACTTTTACTGTAAACAAAATGGGATCCCGTTGAGTGCTCACTTTATTGTACCTTAAAAATGTTCTCTATTGGCCTGAAGATGACCGTTTACGGTCGAAACATGTTGCCGTAATGTGACCTGACTGTATATATAATATCACTGTACTGATATATTGTTGTGTACTGAAGGTATATAATACATTATACAAATTTGTTACTGCACAACGGGATGGCCTGTGTCAAAAAACACACACACAGATGAATCCAGTCCACATTCCTACACTCCGTTTCTTTACAATCAATTCTAATTGTCCTTCCATGAGTGCCTTCATATCAGGTTCATGTTGTATACAGGGTGTTGAATAGCTTGTACAGACACTAGTTTTATTCCCAGCTACTGCACAAAGCTTAGTTTTTGCCTTGCTGCATGTTTCGGCCACCTACTGTAGTCATCATCAATGAGCTATAATATTATAATGATTCAAGCAGAGTATCATGTATCAGTAAATGGTAAACATACATATAAAAAAATTAGTCCCATTACAGGCCCGAGGTGCCCAGAGGGTTCCAGAAAGTTAAGGTTCCCAGATTACGTGACAGTGGCCCAGAATTGTGGTAAGGTTTTCAGCCTTACGCACCGGCCGTTTTTACACCCAGGAAATACTCCTGGTATTTATTTCTGTTAGAGGCTGAGTCGACTCCAGGGCCATAGTGCGATCGGGGGGATTTTGTCATTGAAAAAGTCTAATGACACCATCGGGAATCGAACCAGTGACCTTCCGATTTGTAGCGCAGCACCTTAACCACTGTGCTACCGCGGTCCCCAAACACACAAACACACACACACACATCAGCATTGTATGACAGTTGATATACATATAGCATTACTAAAAATTATTCACATGAAAATAGAAGTGAAAGCTTGAAGACGTAAACATGTAAGAATGTACAAAGCTGTCTCCAAACGTCGTGCAGTATTCGATATCTGCTGTTTTGTTGGAGTTTAGGCCCAGGGTTTAGGTGCACGATGTTTACTCCATCAGTGATCGTGCTTGTACAGGCTTCCAGAGATTGGAGGGTGGGGGGTGGGGGGTGGCTGGGGGCAAATTGAGACCGAAACATGTGGTAGCAAACGGCTCCGTCATGCAGAAATGGGCATCGGCGCTCGTTTCTTTGCGGCCACCTCAAGAGTCTCATTTGTGTGAGCGCTGTGGGTTTGGTAGCGAGATTTCCAGCAGCGCGTGAAACTGTTTAGAATATTCCAGGGATTTTTGAGAGGATGCGCCAGAACATGGTGCGTCGCTGCAGTACCTGCAGTGGAGTTGGTGGCTGACATTTCGAACGGATTTTGTGAAATGATCGCAAATAGTAACGCACCCAATGTGACGCCATTATACTTTTATGGAAACACACGATGAACTTAGAAGAAAAAAAAAGCGCCGATTTCGTTAGTTCTCGCGGTTTCCATACTGCCCCCCGCCCCCCACCCAGACGCTTTACCGGCGCCGATTTCAGTATGAAAGGGACGGCCCGATCACATGTTCCATGCTTCAAATTACCCGCTTGATCCCCCACCCACAACCCTATGATTTGTAAACACCCTTTAATTACGGTCTGTACGAGTTGTTGAGCAGTAAGGTGGCTGTGAACCATAAGTGGCAGAAGATTCAGAAGGAATTATCATGGCATATTTAAGCACTATGGCATGTTATGACGTACTTGTAACCCTTTGAGGCCTCAGGTTCATTTCAAATAGTTCACATCTCACGGAAAGTATATGGTTATTCAAAATGATTATCGGGGTTTTAACAACTTGTCATACACAATACACTTGAGACAGGAGTATATGTGTTTTTTTATTTAATAGAACAACACTCCAAGTTTTTGTTACATACCTTACAGGTGCTCTATATATGCACCCTTTGTGATTCTACAAACATCAACACGATAATCGAGTTCGTTCCA
>Ga0131853_10017825_pt1 | contig 12931 bp, 11 predicted proteins | sample TergutLab28metaG_FD_92764 | JGI IMG/M metagenome (GOLD analysis project Ga0131853, IMG submission 92764) | Labiotermes labralis P1 segment gut microbial communities from Petit-Saut dam, French Guiana - Lab288 P1 (version 2) (version 2) | ecosystem: Host-associated > Arthropoda: Insects >...
AACGGTCCAGGTGCTCGGGGTGCATGCCATGTTCAACTAACAGTTCACGGTCGGCGTCGTCCGTGATGCGTGCGTCGATTTTGTTAACATAGGAATACAGTTGGTGGTAATCGGTTGTACCCGCCGCAGATGCAAAGAGTGTGTTGATTGCACGGGCACGGGCCGAGTTAAACCCCGCCATGTTCAGGTCGTCGCGGTTACCCGTTGTTGGCAATGCCGCTATACGGGTCTTTAGGCTGTCTATGGTTTGCAATGCGTTGTCGAATTCCTCGGCCGCAAAGTCACCGTGACCGCCCAGGCCCGCGATGATTTCATTGATTGCATAGATTTCGGCCGCCAAGGTTACGTTCGGGTCGTAAATCAATCCGCCGTGTTGGAATTCGTATGTGTGTACGGCGGGCGTTCCCTCGTAATCGAAATTCATTGTGGTTGTTAACTCGCGGTCGTCCGTTATTGTGAATGGGCCCATTTGCACGTTTTCGATGTGGTCGTGGCCATATCCCAATACGTTGACAAGTTTTGTCTTTTGCCCCGCATCTATTGTCCAGTTCACGGTCTCCCAATCTATGTCGATTGTGCCGTCGGCGATTGGTGTCCCGTTTGTATAGAACGCGATGACCGATTCCTCGATACGGAATTGGAATTTTTCATCACCCGCAAAGTCAACGCCGTTACGACGGGTCAATGTATACACGCCTTGGATTTTGTCACGCATCATTGCGTTAATACGCGGTTGTGATGAACCCGTCAGGAATTCGGAAACATTCGTCAATTGGTCACGCAATTCGGGACGAAGTGCGGACAGCGCGTTGTACGCCGTCATGTGTGCCGCGTGCAGTTGCGCACGTGTCACGTCCGCGGTTTCGTACACACCGCGCAGGGCGTTATAATGTCCGCGTACGTATTCCAATGCCTCTTCGTCCGGGTCGGGTTTTGGGGTTGGTTCAACCAACTGTCCGCCCGCCACAAATTCGTATCGGTGGGTAGATGGTGTATCGTTGTAATTGAACGTTGTTTCCGCGATGATATTGGTGTCATCGAACGACAGCGCGATTTGAACGTCGGTAATGTGGTCATGACCATAGCCAAGGATTCCAAGGAGAGATGTCATCTCGCCCGCCGGAACGTCCATGATAATCCATGCATCGTTTCGTGACTCGGTGTACAACTTGAACGTGCCGCCCGCAATCGGGTATCCGTTTGCAAAGAACTCTATGTCGTTGTTCGTGATTTGTATTTGCAGGTATCCGTTGGTGAATGCCTCGCCATTACGTGATGTCAGGGTGTGAACGCCCTGCATCGCCGTTGTTGTCAGGGTTTCAATACGCGCGGTCAATTCATTGCGCAATGTGTCCAAGGCATAACTGTCCCAGTTCGATATCAACGCGGCTTGGTCGGCCGTAAATGTTGGGAAAGTTGAAACAAGACTTCCCAAGGTCGTGCGGGATTCACGTGCGGCGGCAATGTCCAGGTCGCCCGCCGTCAATCCGCGTTTTTCACCGATGGTTGTGTTGAACTCGGTTGCCGCGGTGCGCTTTGTTCCTGCACGCTCGCCAACACGTGTGTAAAGGTCGGCCAGGTTTGTAACATTGTCGTTGTTCCAGTTTGTTACCAGACCCTGTTGCACATCTGTCAATTCACCAAAAGCCGTCTTTACCGATGTTACATATTGCGCCAGTTGTTCTAGCTCGTTAATATCCATGTCGTTGTATTTTTCGTATTGAATTATTCCCAACAGGCGTGAAATCTCGTTCGATACCGCATCGGCCGCGTATTGGTCGTCTGGGCTTGGCCCTGGGTCGGGGATGTATTCGGTTGGGATTGTGAATTGGAAACCTTCGCTCTGTGCCGATTCGTTGTAACCGTATCCGCTGACAACGACTGTTAGGGTTACTGTCTCTCCCGCGCCGTGACCGGCAACAGAATACAGCAAGTCAATCAAATAATCGGCATAGTATTGTGTGAATGTGCCCGTGGCAATCATGGTTCCGTTGGCGTAAATGCGCGCGTTGGTTGCGCCCGCGGCCGCATCCCATCGCAGGTATCCGTTTTCAATACGAACGTTTGTTGGGGCGGTCAATGTCGGTACATATACGTTCGGTACGTTGTGTGTGATGTATGCATATGTGCCAGGCAGGTACGTTCCCGTGGCATCAACCGCCATGACGGTTATCATGTATTCATTCCCCGCGCCCAACAGGTCGTTCAGGTAGAAGTAGTTTGTTGTGACTTTGTCGCTCTTGACCTCGTACTTGTCGCGTGTGATTGTTACGTCGTATCCCGTTGCGTTGGTCACGGCATCCCATCGAACATAATTTCCATCAACGCGCAGGTTTTCGGGTGTGCCCAGCTTCTCTGGCTCTGGTTCCCCTGGTTCCGTTTCCTCTGGAACATTGTGTGTGATGTAGACATATGTGCCAGACAGGTACGTTCCCGTGGCATCAACCGCCATAACGGTTATCATGTATTCATTCCCCGCACCCAACAGGTCGTTCAGGTAAAAGTAGTTTGTTGTGACCTTGCCGCTCTTGACCTCGTACTTGTCGCGTGTGATTGTTACGTCGTAACCCGTTGCGTTGGTCACGGGATTCCATCGAACATAGTTTCCATCAATGCGCAGGTTCTCGGGTGTGCCCAGCTTCTCTGGTTCTGGTTCCCCTGGTTCCGTTGGCGGGGTGTGGTTGAATGTTATATAGCTGCTGGCATAACTGTCCAGGAAAATTCGCCCATCCGTGTGTGTGAATCCAACGGCCGCAACCGCAAGGCGGTGTGTTCCGTGCACCAATCCCGAAACGTTAAAGTAATTAACGGAAGCCAAGTGTGTTGTCGGCGACCCGCCATTTATAAATACGCGATATTGGTTCGCGTATTCAACGGTATCCCATCGCAAATACCCGCCATCCACGCGGACGTTTGTCGGTGTCGACAGGCGGATTTCTTCTGGGCGCGGTTCTTCGGTGTGACTGCGCCCGCCGCATCCCCCTATCGTCATTGCAAAAACAATCACCCCCAAAACTCCCAGAGTGATTGCCAAGCCTTTGTTCATTGTTTTTTTCATTACTGTTCCCCCAGTTGATATTGATATCGACTAGGTTGTGCAGTAAATTTCGGAATATGTGTTGATTTTTACTTTGTTCGGCGCGGAGGCGGTGGCGTGGTTGTGCGCCTTGGCGGAGGCGGTGGTGATGTACGTCGCGGAGGGGCAGGCGGAGGTGTTTTGCGCCCCGTTGTTGATTGGAAAGTTATGTTGTCGCGGCGGTCGTAATAGAACACCACACCCGCAACACCCGCCAACATTACCAAGCCCAAGATAACGCCAAAGACCGTCCAGAAACTGCCCTCTTCCTCTACCGTTGGTGCGAAATCGGGACTGAATGCATTTATGAACATAAAGCTGTGGTGGACGCCACGCGCACGGTGCGGGGTCGTTGCATAGTTGTTAATTCCATTGCCCAATGCCCCTGCGTTATTGCTGCCCCATGCCCAGACGGTGCTGGTTGAACCTGTGCCGCTTCTTACAACCGTGAACTCGCCCCCTGCGGAGATATATGTGACATTTGAAACACCCGAGATTTGACGCGGGGTCAATCGGTCGTTCCATGACGGGGTCGAACGGCCCAATTGGTTGCGCGCGTTTTCGCCCCATGTCCAAACGTTACCGCCGACGACGGCGACACTGTGGTTTGCGCCCGCCGAGATATGTGTTGCGTTAACAATACCTTGTACCAATGTTGGTGTGCGGCGTTCGTATTGTGTTCCGTCACCCAAACGACCGCTCCAATTCGCGCCCCATGCCCACACGCGGCCGTCGGCACCACGTGCCAAGGTATGCGCGTTGTACGATGAAACCTCTACAATTCGTCCCGCGTTGTGAACGGACGGCCCCAATACGCGAACAGGCGTGTTGCGATGTGTGTCCGTGCCGTCACCCAAACGACCACTGCCGTTGTGACCCCACGCCCACAGGTGCCCCGTAGAGTCAATCGCGAACGATGATGCCATCCCCGCCTCTATATGTTCAATCACCGTACCCGCGGGAAAGGTTGTCAAACGCTCTGGCCTAATACGACGCGACAGGTCGGTACCCAACCCCAATCGGCCGTGGCTGCCCAATCCCGTTGCCCAAACCTCGCCGTCTTGTAAAATTAAACTGTGACGGCCGCCCGCCGCGATTGCGGACGCGTTGTTGATGTAATACATGCGGCGCGGGTTGTTGTCCTTTGGTTGGTCGCCCAACGTTCGGTAACGGTTACCGATACCCAACATCCCGTCGATGTTGTCGGCCCAACCATAAACATACCCGTCACGTGTTATTGCAAGGCCAAAGCCATGACCGACCTCCAGCCCCGCCGAAATCGCAACAACATCGTTCAATACCTTTGTTGCATTTGGCCCCGTGGTTGAAAACCATGGGAAACGCGGGTCGTGCATGCGAAAGTCATAAAGTCGGGTTGCCGAGCGGTGGTCGATGCTGTTTTGCATTACCAGTTGTCCGTGGTTGTTTCGGCCCCAACCCCACACATTGCCGTCCGGCATTAATGTAAGTGTAAACAGGTTCCCCGTCGCAATGGACGAAACACCCGTCAGGTAACGTCGGTCAACAACGGGCGCGGGCAAACCCTGGCCCCCCTGTTCCGGCATTCCGTGGGTGCCGTGGACTTGTTGACGAACCTGGACAGGTGCCGTGGACGGCCCCGCGGTTGTAATCAATCCATCGTTGCCCAATTGTCCATCCCAATTTGAACCCCATGACACAACGTCACCGTTGCGTAAAATTGCGGACATGTGCGTTTCACCCGCGGAAACCGAGATAACATTTTGCAATGCACGTCCGCCGCCGATGCCCTGGGCCGCGACAGGAACGTTGCGGTCGGTTGTTGTACCATCGCCCAACTGTCCCTCGCGGTTGCGGCCCCATGTCCATACGGTTCCATCACGGCGGATTACCGCGTTTGAATCACCGCTGGCCGATGTTATTGTTCGTACCCTGTCTAAATTCGCAACCTGGACGGGGGTGATTTGCGTGCCAACATTATAACCGTGACCCAATTGTCCGCGGTCACCGCGACCCCATGCCCATACGTGGCCGCCACGTGTTAATGCCAGGCTGTGAAATCCGCCGCCCGCAACGGCAACGATATCATTTGGCAAGCCATGAACGCGCACAGGTGGACGAATGTCGAATATGCGCCCCGTTGTCGGGTCGATTGTTGGGTCGCCGACTTGGCCGTTTCTGTTGCGGCCCCATGCGTAAACGCGGCCACTTCTGTGTAATGCCAGGACATGTTCGTGCCCCGCCGAAATTGATATAATGTTTGACAACTCCATGACCTGGCTGGCCCGTGCTTGGTCTTCTATATTCGGGTCACCCGCCGTACCCATTCGGTTACGGCCCCATGCCCATACCGTTCCGTCACGGCGTAATGCAACGGAAAACAACATTCCCGCGTCGACCTGGATAATGTCTTCCAGGAACCCTCCGCCCATACGCGTGACTTGGATGGCGTCCAAGCTGCAACCTACCGCCGCGCCCAGTTGCCCTTCTTCGTTCCAACCCGCGGCCCAAACCGTGCCGTCATTACGCAGGTACAATGTATGAACCTTGTGCGATGCAATTTGGACGATGTTATCCAATCCGCGCGCCCGCACGGGGGTGAATTGATTGACGCGGTTGCCGTTACCCAACTGGCCTTCTTCGTTACGGCCCCATGCCCATACGGTACCGTCTTGGCGCAATACCACGGTGTGGTCAAACCCGGTCGCGACCATCGGCGTTGCACGGAATGGGCGGAATATGAAATACGCCCCGACAACGGCACCCGTCAGCAACACCACCGCCATACACGACGCGATGATTGCCTTTTTGGGTGTCCACCATTCCCGTTTGAAAAACCTCGGCCTTCCCTTTTTCGCCATGCCTTACCTCCCCGTTGAATTGTGGTGCGGATAGAGGGACTTGAACCCCCACGATTGCTCACTAGATCCTAAGTCTAGCGCGTCTGCCAATTCCGCCATATCCGCGTGAATTATTTTAACGTATAAATGTGTCTCTATGCAATAACTTCTCGTTTAACCTCCATGATGATGTTTGCTCGCGGCGTGTTATAAATGTGCGCATAGCGCATGGACTAATGGAAATTCCGCCATATCCGCGTGTATATGTTCGGTAACCATAATAGTATACACCATCATTCTTGTGTAATCAACCGATTGATGATACACTCCTTTTTATAATGCAAAAGTATATTAAACGTGTGATAAAGGCGATAAAGCAATTCGACATGATTGATGCGGGCGATGTCGTGGCAATAGGGGTCAGCGGCGGCAAGGACAGTATGTTAACAACCGTGTTATTGCACGAAATTTCAAAGTTTTATGAACGGCCATTTCGTGTGGTGGCGGTCAGTTTGGATTGCACGGGGGGCGAGGCCGAGCGTTCGGGTGCATACAACCCGACAAAGGAGTTTTTGGCGGGACGCGGTATTGAATTGCAAATCGTTCACGCGGATGTATTAAAAATTGTCTTTGACGACCGTAAAGAGACAAATCCATGCAGTTTATGCGCGAACCTGCGCCGCGGAACGTTGAACAGCCACGCAAAGAAAATCGGGGCGACAAAGGTTGCCTTGGGCCATCATGCCGATGATTTTATGGAAACGTTTTATTTGAATATGTTGTACGGCGGACGGTTGGATTCATTCGCGCCAAAGACATATTTTGACCGCGCGGACATCACGCAAATTCGCCCGATGTTGTATATGCGCGAATCCGAGATAATTTCATTCGGAAAACGTTTGGGTATTCCTATCCTGGATAACTGTTGTGCGGCCAACGGCAAGACCAAGCGTCAATTCGTAAAAGAAGAATTGGCCCGCATGGAAAAAATCGTCCCTGGGTCAAAAGACAACATTTTCCGCGCGGCATTGGAATTGATAAAAAAATGTCAGTAACCCCCTTTACACATAAAAAACTCGTGTTACTATAAACTGCAAAGGCGTCGGCTGCCTAGGTAAGCTCTTTCTTTCGTCTGCGGATAAATCAGATGTGTTTTATCCGCCAGATGTGAGGGAGTCCTCGACGTGCAGAAAGACTTACCTGGCGCGCCTCGCCACATCCATGTTTTTGGATGTTGCTTTTTGAAAACTGAATACATCACACACCCTGCGGCCCCTTGGAAAACCCCCCCCCAACGAAAAATACAAATTCAATAACCCCCCCCAGGCTCCAAGCTGTCACTTTTGCGGATTAACTTGGCAAGCAGTTTGTCAACGCGGGCAAAGTCTACGGCGGCGGTCATGTGGGATTCGACAACGCGGTGAAGTTCGCGGGCGCGTTTCAATTCGACATACGCACGATGGAAACATTGCTTTCGTTCGGCCATCATGGATTGTAATTCATCACGCGATGCCATTATCTTTTTGGGATTGATGAATTGGGCCAGGTCGATGATTTCCTCTATTAACCCCGGATACTTTGGGTCGACGATATGCGGGCGCGTGCCATCGATGATTGCAAGGCCCAGTTCGTGTATTATTGCCCCGTCATATGATTTTGGGTCGGATGAACACATCAGATAGTCTATTGTCAAATCGCGGCCCGCATTACGTTCACGTATCCCATCGACAAAGTTGCGAATGAATGTTGATTTGCCGACGCCGCTGCCGCCCTTTAGGATATACATCCGCCGTATCGGATACGCGTCCACGATTCCATCAAAAAACCCGACAAAACCGTCGGGCGTGTTTGCCCCCAAAAATATCTTACGTTCGGTTGTCGCCATGGTTCATGGTATGCGGTGGTGGTTTGTTTTGGTAATATTCAACCGTTACAGCACGGGCATTCATCGCAAACACAAGGCGATTTTCCCAGGAAATAATTGATGTCGGTGGTTCCGATGACCTCGCCAATTTTGCCAAGCATGAAAATGTCGGGAAGGCTCTCGCTGCGTTCCCATTTGCCGACGGCCTGGGCACTGACATTTACCAGGGCCGCAAATTGGGCCTGGGACAGACCTTTTGCGTGACGGCCCTCGGCGATGCGTTTCCCGACAATTTCAATATTCATGGCGTTCTCCCTTTACGCGTTGTGACAGTTACATTGACATCCGCATGTGCAATTTGGCGGACATGGGCAACATGTGCATCCACTCATTGTTGAATCCCTCCTTTCTTTGATGTATCCCGCGGTACATATATCATATTCCAACATGCATCAAAAAAGCAAGGCATCCGCCGCCACCATTAGTTGTCATTTGTGTCCCACCCACACTAGTGCGTTATTATATCGCCACGTTTGAATGCGGCGCGGTTGGCATTTCGCAGGAGCAGGCCCACGTTATCGCCCGCGGTTGCGGAGTCCATGTTTTTACGAAAGGCCTCTATCCCCGTGACCGTGTATGGTGTTCCGTTTACGCGCACGATGTCGCCCGTGCGGACGATGCCCACCTCTACACGACCCGTTACGACGGTGCCGCGGCCGGTGATTGTGAAAACGTCTTCGACCATCATGCGGAAATCACCAGTTGCCGCGGCCTGGGCGGCCGTTGCGGTTTCAAACGTTGGCTCTTCCCTGTTGCGCAGGTATTCCAATTCCTCTTGTATCGGGTCTTTCTTTTTTCTAAACAGTCCGAACATCTTCCTCTTCTCCTCCCTTTTTTCGTGCGGCAAGTATCCTGATGTAAAATATCATGATGGATATGATTACCGCAACGGCTTTGATAAGGTTTGTTGGGTTAAAGAAAAAGAAGATGCTGTTTACTATCATTGCCAATCGATAGAAGAATTGGCTGATGCGCATTAGGTGGATGCCCTTTGCCCATTTGCCATAGTTGGCGAACAGCACAACCGCCAGCAACACCCATTCAAACCACAGGCGCGTGAACCACCATGCGACAAAGACGACGGAGAGTGAAATTAGACTGAAGATTATAAATCCCGTGATGGATTTCCAGCGTTTGACCTTGCCCGCCGACGTTTTTGCAAAGAATAGGTTTTTGAAGATGCTGATGAACTTTAATCCCGCTAGTGACCAGTTGAGGAGGAACGCGTAATTCAGGGCCTTGAACACGTTGCCCACGGCCGAGAGGCGGAGGGTTTTGGCCTTTTCCTTGTATTGGAATTTGATAAATGCAATGATGATGTTAATCGCGCCGAATATTTGCGACACGATGAACATCCACAGCAAGACTTCTATTTCAAACATGTTTTACCTCTTTTAATTTATTGGGGCATGTTACTTTAACATGGAAAAAGTTATAGTCAAGTGGTTTGCCGACATTTTATAACAATAAAAATTTATATGCGTCATTTGAGACTCTGGATGAACTTTTATAAATTTGGCTTAATAAAGATAGAGGCGCATTAGGAGATAATTAATAGTTGTCTTCTTTTCAGTTCTTCCGCCTTCAGTCTAATCACAGTAGCAAACTGCGCTAGAAACCCGCTATGTGTCGGCGGCGCACCAAATGGTCGCTCCGCATTCATTGGATGTAAAGGCCATTGCTCTTTTGTGAAACTACTATGTATATCCATAAAGTTGCCCCACGGCGACCATTCATGAAGATATCTAAATCTACAAAATACATCGCCGTTAGCCTCTAGGTTATCTTTAAACATTTGGCGTGCATATACACAATCCTCTATATCATTTTCACCAATTACAAGCCAAGAATTATAAATTTCTTCTCTTGTTGATTTTTTGAGTTTTGCAAACAACTTGTCCAATTTATGACCCTTCTTTGGTAGCTCACCACTCTCCATAAAAATATATGCTTTCAAATATAACTCACAGGCAAAAGCACGATTAACGAGTTCAGGCACAATCACACTAATTTGCCCATTCTTGTGACTTTCCTCTATTGAACATTTTGCAGCTGCTCGCAAAAAATCTTCAGCAACCCTTAATATCGTTGCTGCCATAATTGCATTTTGATTTTTGATGAAATCAAATTTTTCCATGCAATAATTATAGCATGCCGTCTTACCTCTTCCGTAAACCTTTTACTTAATATGATGGACTTGGAGCGGGCGGCGGGAATCGAACCCGCGCATCTAGCTTGGAAGGCTAGAGTTCTACCATTGAACTACGCCCGCGTGTGCGGTACAACAACTATTATGCCCGCAAACGGTGGTTTCGTCAAGTTAATATTTGGGTTCGGTGAGGGATGAGAGTGTTCGGTCGCGGGGGGTGTTGTTTGTTCCGACCTCTATAAATAGTTCGGGGTAACGTTCTTTTACACGGGCGGCGAGAGAGTCGGGTGTGTCGGTGTGCGGGTCGCAGATGTCGACGGCGATTGCGGTTGCCCGCGATTCGTTTACGTTATCGCGGCGAAGAATTCCCACGGCCATAGATGCCAGTTGATTGCGCCTTTGTGTGTCGTTGGTTTCGGGGTCAGTCTTGAATTGTGTTGGGGTGTGTGCCCCTTTTACAAGTTCTTTCCATCCAGTTGCTTCGCTTTCGTTGCCAAATCGTCCGTACATGTTTTGCCCCTCCCGATAAAAATTAAAACGCCAGGGTGGCGTTTTGGGTGGTGACTCGTCCAGGGCTCGAACCTGGGACCCTATCATTAAAAGTGATATGCTCTACCAACTGAGCTAACGAGTCATAAATATGACAGATACAATCTATCATATCTTTTGCAGGAAATCAAGAACTTTTTCGGATTTTGAGATTATAAGCCATTTACCAGGCGGAAGCGTTTGGCGAAGGCGGCTTTGTCATTTGAGAGGCGGAGGGCGTCCTCGCGGAAGATGGTGTATTCGGGGTCGTCGAAGTATACGGGTTTTATCCAGGTGTAGCCGTTGCGGCCGAATTTTTTGACCAAGTGGTCGTAGGCGTCGTCGATTGTTTTTTCGATGGACATGTCGCACCCGTAATGCAGGCGGAATCCGTAGGACAGTTGGAGGAAGTCGTCTATGGACGTTACCGTGTCGGCACAGCGAACGATTCGGCCGTAGATGGTGCGGGGGGCGGATTTGCTGCTGGCGCGGTGGTCTTCTACCGCCGCGGCCATTGTTTCGATTTGGTCGGGGGTAAAGAAAGTCGGTAGCCATTCGTTGGCACGCAGCATGTTTGCCCCGACGATGTGGTGGGTTTCGCGGTTGTCAATTTCGCCGATGTCGTGGTAGGCGGCGATGACGTAGACCATGTCCACGTTCACGCCATTGCATTGTGCGGCGAATTGCAGGCTGCGGCGAAGAACAAAATCAATGTGCGCGCGTTTGTATTTAATTTTTGCGTCGTATACGGACAGAACTTGGGTTGCCACGAAGTCCATGACTTTTTTAGATACCATTTGCCACCCCCTCGATGAAATTCTTTGCGGTTATAAAGTCGTAGCGCATGATGTTTACCGCGAATGGGCCGTCGGCGTCCGCGAATAGTAATCGTCCCATTCCCCGAATATACCATTTTGATTCGTGAAAGTAAATCTTGTAGTCACGGATGAGGGGTTTTCGTTCGTCAGGTGTTATGTCAATGCGCGGCATGTTGACGAAGGAGATTTTTTCGCGTTCCAGTTGTTCGGCCCCACGGTACAGTTCCATTGGGATTTTGACCATGAAGTCTGAGCCAATGAAGCAGATGTTGCCGTCGCGGTGAACCAAGTGCATCAGCATATTGTTTTTTACGGGGAGTGTTTTTTGGGTGCCGTCGCGTTTGGTTTTGTGGACGGCGCAGATGATTTCAACGCGGGGTGCATCGTCGGGGATGTTGAAGTGATGTTTGGCAAGCAGGCCGATTGTTTCGTCGAGTTGTACCATACGGTCGGCGTCGAGACTGGTTGCAAATTTTCGGTTGGCGCGGATGAGGATTATTAGTGAGATGATTGCGAGGGCGGTGGCCGCAGGGATGCTTACTATTAACCAGGCGGCGTTGTTCCATGCGGTGGCGAAGTTTACGTCGAGGAGTCCCTCGATCAATCCGATGAGGGCAATCATTGCGTAGAAGCCCGATATCATGAGGATTATGCGAAAGGGGCGGGTGCGGCGGTCTTGGGTTTTTTGGATGGATTCAAATTCGGCGGTTTTGTCGGTGATTTCGCGTATGGCGGCGTTGTTTGGGTCGGTGTGAAAGTATGGGCGGTTTGAGATGTCGGTTGGGTCGGATTTTGCGTCTATGGTAAAGAGGTCTCTCATTGATTTACCTCCGTGTAACGGAAGCAGTCCGTTGTGTGGTCGTTGACGACGCCGACGGCCTGGAGCCAGGCGTAGATGATTGTGGTGCCGACGAATTTGAATCCGCGTTTGAGGAGGTCGCGGCTGATTTTATCGCTTAATTCCGTTTTGGCGGGGATATCGGAGAGTGATTTGACCGCGTTGTTGATGACACGGTTATCGGTAAAGTTCCAGATGTAGTTGGAGAAGCTGCCGAATTCCTGTTGTATTTCCATTATTCGTGCCGCGTTGTTGATGATGGCGCGGATTTTTAGGCGGTTGCGGACGATGCCCGGGTCGGCGAGGAGTTGTTCGTATTTTGCCTCGTCGTATTTTGATACGGTTTCGATGTGGAAGTTGTCGAAGGCGCGTTCAAAGTTTTCGCGTTTGTATAGTATGGTGCGCCATGATAGGCCGGCCTGCATCAAGTCTAGGGATAGTTTGGCGAAGAGGGTTTGGTCGTCGTGGACAGGGACGCCCCAGAGTGTGTCGTGGTATTCAATCATTTTTGGGTCATTGCCAGTCCATTCGCAGCGGATTTTTTCATTTGTCATGTTGTAGTTTAGCATAAGATACTTCGCAACCCAAACAAACCACGCTCACGCCAATTTGTCACTCAATTTTGTCAGTAGCCCCCTTTACATCTGTAGAACGTATGTTACCATAAACTGCAAAGGACTCGGCTGCCTACGGGATGCTGGTTTTTGCTCTTCTGCGGATACACTGTGGATGTTACATACTGTAGGTGTACCAGTCCTCGAAGACAAAAACCACATCCC
>Ga0131853_10017826_pt1 | contig 12931 bp, 9 predicted proteins | sample TergutLab28metaG_FD_92764 | JGI IMG/M metagenome (GOLD analysis project Ga0131853, IMG submission 92764) | Labiotermes labralis P1 segment gut microbial communities from Petit-Saut dam, French Guiana - Lab288 P1 (version 2) (version 2) | ecosystem: Host-associated > Arthropoda: Insects >...
ACACACACACACACACACATCGGGTAAAAATATGCTGCCATAACACCGACCACGTCCATGTCAAAGGATACAATAGAAACATTCTTGTAATTTTAGCCAAGCACTGTATAAAGCTCCCTGATGATGTATCCTCTGTGATCCGACACATGTTGGAGCAATTTTAAATATTTTATAATAATTCTAATTGTATCTACGAATTTATATATTTGTGTATCTGTTGGATAATAAAGTATTTATATTATCCTCCCAATTACACCTAGATACCCGTTTTCTGTAGGGGTTTCTACCAAAATTTTCTTTCTCCGAAAGGTGTAACATGCACCGCATATTTCATCTTGCTTAATGTTATCATCATAATTGCTCGAATATCTGATGTCGGATGCTAATCTTGAATCACTTAATTATGTAAAACACAGGTGTCTACAGATATATATATATATATATATATATATATATATATACTTGTGAGCACTGGACTGAAGTGTTGAGATTCTGAGGCGTCTTCGCAAAATTGCGGAATGCGGCTGTTAGCTTCGTCATGTCTGTCCGTCCGTCCGCATGGAACAACTCTGCTCAAAATGGACAGATTTTCGTGAAATTTGATATTTGAATATTTTTTCCAAAACTCTGTCCAGAAAATTCAAAATCTTTCAAAACTGACAATAATATCTGGTAGTTTACGTGAAGACCTATGTACATAGGTGCATAGGTACACTTATGAAAATATCTCTCTCAATTCTTCTTAGAATGAGAAATGTTTCAGACACGAGTTGTAGAGAAAATCAAAACACGTATTTTGTGCCCAATTACTTTTTTTTTCTTCAGAAAATCGTGCCGTTTTTTAGATAATGTGGAAAAGTATGGTTGAGCCAGACAGACCACAGATGGCAGTATAATACGGCGCATGCGCACTGCATGCTGGGTTAGTAAGTTTGCAGACTCAGTCGGCATAATAATTCTTCCTGCATTTTCACGGCAAAAATAGATACACGAACGCGCCTTCACGTTTTCTTTATTCGTTCATAGCCTGCTTTGTTGAATATTAGAAGAAAAGACAATACTTTAAGTCAATTGGACGCATAAACGAGTGTAAGTTGGCATAAGGTATATACACAAAATTCAAGTGGAAGGTGGAATAAAATGATACATTTGATATTGGATTTTTTGGGGTGGAGGGGGTGACGTCGCACTCTAGTCATATCCCTTTAATCTTGGTAGAGAGATGTGGTTAGAAAATACAGCAGGACATGAAGGCCTGTATAGAAAGATAAGAACCAGTTGTGAGTATGTCACTTGTTTTCAGTGTAACAGTTGGATATCACAAGATCAAAATTAGATTTTTTTTTCTTTTGGCGCAACAGCCCCCAGTGGGCTATGGCCTCCTCATTCTTGAGGTTTCTAGATCACACACAACGACGCAACACAGTCGGTAGGACTCTTCTGGACGAGTGATCAGTCCGTCGCAGAGACCTCTACCTGACAAAACACAACACTCACAACAGACAAACATCCATGCTCCCAGTGAGATTCGAACCCACAATCCCAGCAGGCGAGTGGTCGCAGACCTACACCTCAGACCGCGCGGCCACTGGGACCGGCAGATCAAAACTAGTACTAATCTCGTATCTTATATATCAATCACTTCACGCTCAAACTTTAGTGTTAGTTGCATCAAATGGGCAAGTTTACATCATATTACTTGAGGGCTGTATTATTGATGTATTGTAACTTAGGGTCTGATGTGGCTCTGTTTTCAGTCTCTGAGACTTGCATTGTTCATCATTGTACTTAAAACTTCATAGTTTGGTTCATATCGTCCAGATTTCATTTGAATATCGTCATGACGCATAGTAGCTAATCTGCAGCTGCTGTCTCGCTACTGAATAATAGGCATTCAGAGAGATTGTGATAGTGGAATACGAAACGTGAAGGATTTACGATCGTACTGTGAGGTAGTAAACAAGAGTTTTATTCGAACAGCTTAAGATAAGAACGAACAGTCTTGAGATTAAAACAACGGATATAAGAAATGTGAGCTGTATTCGTTGTGTTCTGAATTAATTATTTTCTTTTTCAGTATGGGGGGGGGGAGGCCGCAGTAGCACAGTGGTTAAGGTACTGCGCTACAAATCGGAAGGTCGCTGGTTAGATTCCAGACGGTGTGATTGGAATTTTTCATTAACATAATTCTTCCGATCACACTATGGCCCTGGGGTCGGTTCAGCCTCTAACAGAAATGAGTACCAGGAGTTTTTCCTGGAGGTAAAATCGTCCAGTGCGTAAGACTGACAACCTTACCACCATCCTGGGCCATTGTCACGTAATTTGGGAACCTTAACTTGCTGGAATCCTCTGGGCACCTCGGGCCTGTAATGGGGCTGATTTACCTTTTGGGGACCGCGGTAGCACAGTGGTTAAGGTGCTGTGCTACAAATCGGAAGGTCGCTGGTTCGATTCCAGATGGTGTCATTGGAATTTTTCATTAACATAATTCTTCCGATCGCACTATGGCCCTGGGGTCGGTTCAGCCTCTAACAGAAATGAGTACCAGGAGTTTTTCCTGGAGGTAAAATCGTCCAGTGCGTAAGGCTGACAACTTTACCACCATCCTGGGCCATTGTCACGTAATTTGGGAACCTTAAGTTCCTGGAACCCTCTGGGAACCTCGGGTCGGTAATGGGGTTGATTTAACTTTTTACATTTTACCTTTTTCAGTATTGTTCCTGAATTCGTTTTACCGATAAATGTAGCTATGTTAGTTTTTATCATATTACATTCCGTGCCTTTCAATTCGGTTATTAAAATTCAAGCCAACAAATGCACACAGTTGTGTTTGTGTTACAATAATATTACATTAACCACCAACTCGTGCATGCACATGTTTCGGGCCTCACTGGTCCATCATAAGGGAACACATTACAATTCGTTTAAATCGGCTGTCTATCACAGCGGTATCTTTTATGTAGAGTCGCCGAAGTTTTACAGTTTAAATATATTATAAAAATTCCAGTTTTCCTTTTAACACGGTCTTAATTCATCTTTAAGCACGTAAAAGGTGAAAGGTAGAGGTAAAGGTAAAGTTCACCCTAGAGCAGGCCAAGAAGGCTCACAGGAAGTATAGAGGTATAGCTGTACTCTTTTCTTTAACCTCGGCTTAAGATGGGGGTGGGTGTTCAACGCCACGCCCCGAAGAATTTACCCCCAGGAAAGATACCCCGGTACGTATTTTACAGGAGCCAGAATAGGCCCCAGGACCGCTGTGGACGGGTGCGGAAAATCTCGCCCCCCCCCCCCACTACCCTTCGGGATTCGATTTCCGTACCGTCCAGCCCGTAGCGAGTCGCCATACCGACTGAGCTGTCCCGGCCCAACTTTAAACACGTATTAATTGAAAATAACCAATTTTAAACATTTTATAACTTTTAAAAAAATTTTAATGTATTTTCATTTTACTTGGTGGGCCGAGATAGCTCAGTCGGTATATCGACTCGCTATGGGCTGGACGGTCCGGGGATCGAATCCCGGTGGTGGCGAGATTTTCCGCACCTGTCCAGACCGGCCGTGAGGCCTACCTGTACAATGGGCACCAGGTCTCTTTCCCGGGGATAAAGCGGCCAGAGCGTGACGTTGACCATCCACCCCTATCTAGCGCCCAGGTTAAAGAAAGAGTGGGCTATACCTCTACTCCCACTCTGGGCCTTTGTGGCCTCTTCTTGGATGAACTTGACTTTACTGGACTAAATTTACTTTACTTCATGTTAGATATTTATAACTTTCAGTGCCTATTCTATGCGATCTATACTTTACATTGAATGTTTTACGACGGTTCAACGTACAAGACACCGCTGTGATAGACAGCCATTTATACAACTTGTAGTGTTACCCCGATGATGTGCCAGTGAGGTCCGAAATGTCTACACGTAGGATTTGGTGGTTAATGTAATATTATTATAACGCTAATATAACTGTTTGCATTTGTCGGCTTGAATTTTAATTATTGTACGCATGCCAATTAAAATGTGTATATGTGAAAAGTGCTCCTTGGCCTAACTAAGTAACTCCACAGAACAGAGTTCTTGAAAAGCTGACGTGTCCTCAGCCAATCAAGAAGTTTTCCCCATTCTATTGAACCTGAATGTTCATTACAGCATTCCAGAGGCAGCTCAGTCCAATCCATGCCGCCCCCCAAATTTCAGTTTCTTGAAGGTACTGTATAGCCTAACTAGGTAAATATTTTTCTGAAACACTGGGTCAACAGAAATTGGGAGATGCCTCTTCGTCTTCGCTCTTTAGCTTCTTTTTTTAGAAGAAGCCAATAGAAGAGACCAAGAAAACGGGGAAGGAATAAAAATGATTTAAATCCACCTGCTTATATTACAAAGGTGAAAAGTAAACACAAGCACGGAAACGCCACTACAGGCGTGACGTTTGCTTGTTTCATATTGATTTATGGATTTAAGCCTCTGTTACGATGCATTCAGTACTTCAGATTGTATAAACTGCCATGTTTACAGAGAAAACCTTTCATAAAATGCACACTAACACAAGTATGATATAATAAACTTAAGGCATACTTAAGTAGGTTTTGGAAGTGTCTGCCAACAATTCTCAGGTAAACTTGACACCTGCTAATTTAATTATTACAGATTATTTGAAGCTCCTCACTACAAATTGTCGGCACTGTGCACTAGGTAATTTACTTAAGGTCGTCCTGTCTATGTGTCTTTTTTTTATATGTTGTGTTTCAAATGTTGTCACAAATAACAGTCGCGCGACGTTTAATTTGTTGAACAAGCAGACCAAAAATTTTAAACCTTGAGAACGTACAGGAATTATTTTTTGACGTTTTGCTGACCGTGCATCTCGGTATATTTATCTCGGTATTTAACCAACTTGATGCACAAAATTTGTTTCACAATAAGTTTTATTTCATGCCTCAACATGTTTCGAGCACATGTGCTCATCATCAGGAGGTCAAAATTGTGTAATGCAATTTTGACCTCCTGATGATGAGCACATGTGCTGGAAACATGTAGAGGCATGAAATAAAACTTATTGTGAAACAAATTTTGTGCATCAATTTGGTTAAATACTTAGATAAATTCCAGGTATTAGTTTAGGTAGAACAAAGTATCAGCAGCCGGCTGCTATTTAGCAGATACGTGAATTCACCATTTTCCATTTCGAACGTAATAAATTAATAAAGCAGTCGAATGACTTATATTTATAGAGTGGTGGGTAAAGCCGGCTGCAGAAATTCCACAGAACCTGTCTTTTGATAACGTGATAAAAAATTTGATCTGCTCGAGATATGTCAATTTCGAAATAACTAATGAAACTTACATCGATATCGTGTGTGGTATTTTACAGATATCACAGTAATTTAGTGCACCAATGAGACGTGCGGAATGTTGGTGTATATCCATGGGAAGTGTTACAAAATGAGGCATTATAAATATTTAAGGATGCATTAATAACTGCAGGATATGCTTATGTATGAGCTGTGTCATTGTAGATGTAAATAAATTTGGAGATGTATAACTTGTTCACATTACTGGATGGCAGAAAATAATTAAAATTAAATCTCAGCTGACGTTCGAATTTACAGGTATAGGTTCTAATCTTAAATATGATATTGTGATGGTGTTTGTTTGGATGAGTTATTGTGCAGGTGTTTGTGTTGATGTGTTATTGTGCTGGCGTTTTTGTTGAGTTATTGTGCAAGTGTTTGGGTTGATGAGGTATTGTACTGGTGTTTGAGTTGATGAGTTATTTTACTGGTGTTTGAGTTGATGTGTTATTGTGCTGGCGTTTGTGTTGAGTTATTGTGCAGGTGTTTGTGTTGATGAGTTATTGTACTGGTGTTTGAGTTAATGAGTTATTGTGCTGGTGTTTGTGTTGATGAGTTATTGTGCTGGTGTTTGTGTTGATGAGTTATTGTGCAGGTGTTTGAGTTGAAGAGTTATTGTACTGGTGTTTGAGTTGATGAGTTATTGTGCTGGTGTTTGTGTTGACGAGTTATTGTGCAGGTGTTTGAGTTGATGAGTTATTGTGCTGGTATTTATGTTGATGAGTTATTGTGCTGGCGTTTGTGTTGATGAGTTATTGTGCTGGCGTTTGTGTTGATGTGTTATTGTGCTGGCGTTTGTGTTTGTGTGTTATTGTACAGGTGTTGGTGTTGATGAGTTATTGTGCAGGTGTTTGAGCTGATGAGTTATTTTACTGGTGTTTGAGTTGATGAGTTATTGTGCTAGCGTTTGTTTTGATGTGTTATTGTGCTGGCGTTTGTGTTGCGGTTATTAATTGGGTAAATTGCGACTGCGAGATGGGCAGGGCAGGGCAGGTAGCTCGTATGGGGGAAAGAAGAGGCGCGTTGAGGATTTTGGAGGGGAAACCTAAGGGAAAGGGACCACTTGCAAGACCCAGGCATAGATGGGAGGGTAATATTAAGATGGATCCTTATGAAGTGGGATAGAGGGGCACGGACTGGATTTATCTGGCTCAGGATAGGGACAGATGGCGGGCTCTTGTAAACGCGGTAATGATAAAATGTGGAGAATTTCTTCACTAGCTGAGAAACCTTTAGTTTTTCAAGAAGGACTCTGTTCCATGGGGTAAGTAAGTAAATAAGTAAGTAAGAAAGTAAGTAATTACGACGCGTTTATTGGCGTATCTTTAATTATTTCAAATTTGTTTAAACCGAAATTAATTGTATGAAACATTGATTTGATGTACAATTTTGTTCGGTTGTAAAATATGGTTAGCACTTGTATTGCAATTCATAAATATTTCATTGATATTTAAAGATGGTTTCTGTAACATGGAGACCTTCGACTCCTTATTCAATGGTTCACGTCTTTCTGTTTTAAATATCGTCATGAAATAGAAATTACTTCGGACTTCAGACACGCAAAACTAATATTTTGTTATGTGAGTCTTTAGGTTTCCACCTCGGTTCAGTTGAGGAGCCTTGTTTTGTGGGCTGTGACATTGTGTTGATGGGTTGGGCGGGAGGGGGGAGGGGGAGAGAGGGATCTAAGAGTATGTTCTTATTGGGCTCTTTAACCTTTGAAGATGAAGGCACCGCGTTCATTCGACCCTTCCGGAAACCTCAAGTCAGCGCCACATTCCAGAAGACTTGCGTCTTACAGTTATATCAAATTGATGCGCTTGATTTGCGTTTCTCGAAATTGGAAGTATTTTGATTGTGATTCTTGGAAGGTATGGAGAATTCTCCGTTGAATAAGTAGGGCAAAACGGCTGATTTTGTATGCAAGATCACGCAGCTTTCTTGTGGACTGCAGTGCAAATTCCATATTGCTGTATCGTTTTATTTATTATTTTGTCTTCAATTTTGAATAAAAGTACAAATGCCATACTTTATATATATATATATAACTTGCAGGTGAGACATTCCCGTTGTGTTGTATAGAATAATTTTTTTTGTCGCTACGGACCCCAGTGGGCCAGCAGGGCCTCCTTATTCACGAGGTTTCTAGATCACTCACAACGACGCACCACAGTCGGTAGGACTCCTTTGGATGAGTGATCAGCTCGTCGCAGAGACCTCTACCTGACAACACACAACACTCACAACAGACAAACATCCATGCCCCCGGTGGGATTCGAATCCACAATCTCACCAGGCGAGCGGCCGAAGACCTACGCCTTAGACCGAGCGGCCACTGAGACCGGCTGGATCATAAAATATGTGGGTAAAATATATTGAAACACAATTTGTTTAACGTTTGTTATTATTAAGATTTATTATGACATTGCTTCGATCAACGACATGTTTCGACCCTAGTTATGAACCATCTTCGAGTTGATCACTTTTTTCTTAGCAAGGTAAACCATACAATTAGCAATGTTATTGTTAGTATAACATATACAAAGTTGAAGAAAAGTAAGTGAAATCAATTTTACTTCAACTTTATATACGTTATACGAGATCTCGTATAACATATATAAAGTTGAAGAAAATTAAGTGAAATCAATTTTACTTCAACTTTATATACGTTATACGAGATCTCGTATAACATATATAAAGTTGAAGTAAAGTAAGTGAAATCAATTTTACTTCAACTTTATATACGTTATACGAGATCTCGTATAACATATATAAAGTTGAAGAAAAGTAAGTGAAATCAATTTTACTTCACCTTTATATACGTTATACGATTTCTCGTATAACATATATAAAGTTGAAGTAAAATTGATTTCACTTACTTTTCTTCAACTTTATATACGTTACACGAGATGTCGTAAGTAACAGTAACATTGCTAATTGTATGGTTTACCTTTCTAAGAAAAAAGTGATCAACCTGAAGATAACTCATAACTAGTCGCAACATGTCGTTGAACGAAACAATGTAAGAATAAATTTTAATAATACAACTCAAGGATAACAAACATTACATAAATTGTGTTTGACTATATTTTACGATATATATGTCCTAATTGAAGGTTTTGTTTCAGGAAATCCTCAAGAATATTTATCGACTAGGTTCTCTGCACGCCGGTGCATCTGTTATGCTTTAATGTTTAAAATTTCGCAATAAATAATGCCTCTGTTTCTGCGTCAAAGATTTTGCCCTCTCAGACTTCAGAATAACAAGAATTTACTGACCCACATATTTTTTGTAAGGTGCCAGACATATCTGTTGGATACATTCCCTGCTCATTTTTTATTATCTTTCAAAACGTAAAAGAAGTAACTTACGATTTTGTACCACGAATTTTTCCTTCACAGACTTTAGTGTAACAAGAATTTGTGAAGTACTTTAATTGGAACTGCTGTACGAAATCATAAGTTATAGAGGAATCCAAGAACATAAAGAAAGAGAGTGTTACTTTTGGAGAGTACTTTTCTTTCACTGTAAAATCCTAGCAACGAACCATAAAATCATACCTCAACTATTTATTCTGTTGGTTGTTTCACCACGGAAATGAAACCAGTACTAAGTCTTATAGTGTAAGCTGCCACTATCGTCATATTCCCTTCTAGTTATCTCTGCTTCGTTTCTGCGTTAGTACAAAATAAACCCCCACGAGGTTTGGCATCCCTGGTGTGGGATAAACCAGACGTAGTTGCATTGTGTTTTTCTCACTGTCAAGTCTCTAATTTATTATTTACTAAACTACATCACCAAAGAGAGAAATGAGAAGGAATGAAATAACAAAATGGGGTACTTCGCGATTTGGGTTCTTTGCAAAATGATGGCAGATGAGATCAGCGTAATTCTTTGACGTAGAACATTAGAAACTTGTGTAAAGTTCTAGGCGGGAAACCAAAAAGAAAGAATAAATTTGCGACACGTAGGCATAGATGGATGGATATTGAAATACAGGGTTATTCGAAATGATTGTCGGGGTTTGAGCAAATTGACACCTCGTTCTCCAGATGCAACCCCATGTGATTTCTTTCTGTGGAGTTACGTCAAGAATCAGGTTTATGTTCCTACTCTTCCCACCAGTATCCCGGAACTGAAGGTACGAATCAGAACCGCCATTGAAACCATCCACACTGACATGCTACAAACAGGTTGCAACGAACTCGATTATCGTACTGATGTTTGTAGAATCACAAAGGGTGCACATATAGAGCACCTGTAAGGTATGTAACAGAAACTTGGAGTGTTGTTCTATTAAATAAACAAACACATATACTGCTATCTCAAGTTTATTGTGTATGACAAGCTTTAGGTTTCTGTGACCGTGCGTCGTAAACAAATTGTGGAGTGAGAGAGAAAACCAACAAGATGCAACAGTTAGGTGTTTATTATCAATACTTTCTCAACATGTTTCGGGCATCATTATGCCCATCTTCAGGAGAAAAAGACGTGTGTTACTGCACGTTGTGTGCTGCTCTGGTTCTGCTGGATGTTGTTGGTAGCGGTTGTGGGGCGCTGCGTTATAGGGTGCGAGCACTGTGAAGGTTACTGTTCGTCTTGTTCTCCTGAAGATGGGCATAATGATGCACGAAACATGTTGAGAAAGTGTTGATGATAAACATCTAACTGTTACATCTTGTTGGTTTTCTCTCTCACTCCACAATATGTATGACAAGTTGTTAAACCCCCGACAATCATTTTGAATAAAACTGTATATCTCAAAAAGGAGGATTTGTGGTTGTGTACTTACACAACTCGCTCAGAAGGGGGACCTGAATTCGTCTGTTGTTAACACAACATTGAAAATTCATTATCTGTAGGAGGTGGATTACCTTTTAACTAGCTGTCTCCTTGGGATTGCTGTTATCTCCTAACGGAATGTAATAGTCTTTCAGAAAATTGAGACGTATTCGTAGATTACTGAGGTTCTTGGCCTTGCCCATGAAAGTAAACTGGCTTTATTCTGAATATATATATGACTGTCATTTTGATTCAACTTATCACATTGTCAAAGAATTTATTTTCTCTCTCTTAAGTCTTTATTTTTACAAATTCGCAAAAAAATTAAGTTTATCCCCCATTAACTTCTACAGTATCCCGCTTATTTCAACATAAATTTGACTTTCTGTAAGGTATTTGTTTCTGACCTATTTAAACTGTATTTATGGGACTAGAATAGAACAGATTTTTCACGTCCAGTTTCAGTCCACCTCATTGACCTTGAAATCTGAAAGGGGGAGTTTAAAGTCACCTCCGTTTGATTTGGCCCCCAAACTGAATGATGAAGCTGATATAGCCTGAACAAATAACCAATGAACTGACGTGTTGTAGAAACAGGAACATGATTTTGGTGGTAGAGGTGCTGTCGATGGTCTGACACTGCTGGCAGTAATGCAAGCAATTAAGCAAGATTTCCGTGCATAAGACTCCTTGCTAGGAAGCTAGACAGTTCCACAGGTAGATAAATGAAGGGGCTGGACCTCAGATTTGTTATCATCTTAATTTTCGACTCTATTATATTCTGATGAACTGATAGGGATGTGAATGAAACTTAATGTGAATGAATAAAATATTATGATGGTTGGGTTGCGTGTCAAGAATGATCTTTTTGCGTCTAAGGAACAGAGATTTGCAGTTTGTGATACCGCTTTGCATGAAGTGCAGAAGACCTGTCATATTTCAGGATGGTGTCACCATACAAACGCAGCGCAGCACAAACCATTTTATCAATATTTTATAGTTTAACATAGATTTTAGTGTGGGTCCGGTAGCTCAGTCGGTATAGCGACTAACTACGGGCTGGACGGTCCGGGATCGAATCCCGGTCGGGACGAGATCTCCCGCCCGTCCAGACCGACCCTGGGGCCCACCCATCCTCCTCTACAATGGGTACCGCGTCTTTCCTGAGGGTACAGGCGGTCGGGGCGTGGGGCCGACCACCCCAACCCCCATCTAGTGCCGAAAGGTCCTAGAAAAGAGTAGAGCTATACCTCTACTCGCCCTAAGGGCCTGTGTGGCCTATAAAAAGGGTGGAAACCTACCTACATAGATTTTGAAATTTTCTTTAAAACTTGACTTATTGTGTATATGTAAATTGCATCATTTTACGTTATAATGAGATGATGAGCAAAATTGCATTTTGCTCATTATCTTTCGGTGATGAAAATTTGTTTCCTTCTCCGAAGCTTGGCATTTGAACTTATGCGTTGTAGTAAGTTCAAATCATAATATGTAATCAGAAGAAGCAGCATACCACATGATGGCGCAGAAGGTTGCTACTGAGATGGTAACACTTATATTTTCGGGATCCTGGGTTAGAACCTAAGCACAAATAAAGGCTAAACTGAATGCGAATTTTTAGGCGCCCGCACAAAATTGCGAAGGGTGACTAGCAGCTTCATCATGTCTGTCCCGCTGTCCGCCCGCCCGCCGTTCGTCCGCGTGGAACAACTCGGCTCCCACAAGACGGAATTTCATGAAATTTGATATTAGACTACTTTTGAAATTATATCCAGATAATACAAATTGTAATTAAAACCTGACAAGAATAATGAGTACCTTACAAGAAGTAGATATTCTTCTTAGAATGAGAAATATTTCTGACAAAGTTTGTAGACAAAATCAAAACACATATTTTATTTTCAATAACTTTTTTTTCCGAAAATCGTTCCGTTTATGGGATAATGTGGAAAAATATTGTAGAGCCGGTCAGTCCGCATTTGACGAAATAGCGCATGCGCATTGCATCCTGGATAACTTAGGCTACCAACACATATTCAGAATACATAATACGGCTTTTCCAATGCAACAATGGTTGTACGAATACACGTCAATGTTACTTTATACTTACACTTTATTTGTCTTGTTGTAATTCTCTCGGAATTCCAACAGACACCTGTCGTGGTATACCTGCAATATATCACAGCTGTATCCTTGCACCTGTTTCTGTGATTTAACTGTTCATTAAAACTTCAGAGACGTGAATTAACCTCAGTTGTGTTTTAAGACACAGTTCGTACCGCGCAGTAAACACTTCCTCCTCATTTGTAAATAAAAACGAGTCTTCTTAATGGGGAAAGAACAACATATGTTTTTTATGTGCATAAAAATCACAGAAACACAGTCTCTGGGCAGAACGTAGAATTCTTGTACTTTATTACCAGTGGTAGGTATAATAACCATAAGATCTGTAATCTTTACTTGGCCGGTGTCAGTAATAACGTTAATTGTAATAGCACGTATTGCTAGAGTTTATGAACGCGAATGCATTCTGATAGGAAATATGGAATGTCTACATGAAATCGATCGCTTTCTTAGTGGCGCTAGGATTATAAAAGTGCCTTTGGTTGGTACTTAAATTATCCTTGCAAATATTTACAGTGGAGATACTATAAGGAATACAGATATATACAGGGTGTTTCACGACTTTAGGGCATAACTGCAGGAGGTGATTTCCTAGGTCTTTGTGATCAAAAGAGTTCATATAAACATGTGTCCGATTTTGGACGGTTACGGAGTTATGACCGTTTGAATCTCGG
>Ga0131853_10017828_pt1 | contig 12930 bp, 8 predicted proteins | sample TergutLab28metaG_FD_92764 | JGI IMG/M metagenome (GOLD analysis project Ga0131853, IMG submission 92764) | Labiotermes labralis P1 segment gut microbial communities from Petit-Saut dam, French Guiana - Lab288 P1 (version 2) (version 2) | ecosystem: Host-associated > Arthropoda: Insects >...
GCCAAAGTGCTTTTGTTACAGCCCAAAATTTTATTGTTAGACGAACCCACCAAGGGGCTTGATGCGGAATATAAACAGATATTTGCCGCAATCCTCCGCAAACTTACGGATGCCGGGGCCGCCGTGGTGCTCGTCAGCCATGATGTAGAGTTCTGTGCTGAATATGCCGACCGCTGCTCCCTGTTCTTTGACGGCAATATAGTAACCGAAAATACACCGGCGGAATTTTTCAGCGGCAACAGCTTTTATACAACCACCGCAAACCGCATGGCACGGCATATGCTTCCCAATGCCGTAACAGCAGGGGATGTAGTACATGTCCTCGGCGGAAAGATGCCGCCTGCACCCGTAGTGCTTGACCCGGATACAAAATATGAAATCAGCGAACCGGAGGTTACAGAGAAATCGAAGATATCCGCTGTCCGCAAAGGATTTTCAGCGGCACACTCCCTGCTGCCGAAAACCCGTGAATGGATTTTTTTAGCGTTTACAATACTGTTTTTTGCCGCACTATCTTACTCATGGCTGCATTGGAATGACCTTTCCGCATTTATAGGCGGCGGCCGTGAGGCCATAGTTGCCGCCGAGGAAAACGCCGCTATTTACATAGGAATTTTGCTTACATTTATTATCAGTATTCTTGGTATCGCATTAACAATATCTTGGAAGCGCGGCAGTAAAATCCCGATGCACCAAAAAAATCCGCTTTCAAAGCGCACAATAGCAGCGGCGGCGCTTATATTGCTGACTATACCCGTCACTATCTACTTAGGCGTACAAATATTTGACGACCGAAGGTTTTATTTTGTTTCCATGCTGATAATTTTCCAAACTATGCTGCCTTTCGTGTTGATATTTGAAGGAAGAAAGCCGCAGGCACGCGAGATTATCGTCATTGCCGTTTTATGCGCCATAGCCGTGGCGGGGCGGTCGGCTTTTTTTATGCTGCCGCAGTTTAAGCCCGTAGTTGCGCTGGTGATTATAGCGGGGGTCGCTTTTGGCGGCGAGGCGGGGTTTCTGGTGGGAGCCATGACGGGCTTTGTCAGCAATATGTTCTTCGGACAGGGGCCGTGGACTCCTTGGCAGATGTTCGCTTTCGGTGTAATCGGCTTTCTTGCGGGTATTCTGTTCCGCAAAGGGCTTTTGCGCCGCAACCCCATGTCCCTTGCCGTATTCGGCGGTCTCGCCGCATTTATCATATACGGCGGCATAATTAACCCTGCAAGCGTAATTATGTGGCAGCCAAACCCAACTCTTGAAATGTTTCTGCTTGCCTATCTGCAAGGCATACCCTTTGACCTTGTACATGCCGCTGCAACGGTATTCTTTCTTATAATTATCTCCCGCCCGATGCTCGAAAAACTGGATAGGATAAAAGTAAAATATGGGTTGGTGGAGTAGGGAGGAATTTGTTATTGTACATAAAGTCCGCGAATGTTATAATCTGTATATTGATATATTTGGATGAATATGGAGGCGGACATGGTTGCAGCTACGGAAACAACAACCGGAACAATTACGGAACCAAACTTTAACTTGCTTGAAATAAATGCAGATTATAATGCAGACTCGGCCGCTATTTCTGACATAGCAGCTATAAATCCCGATTTTTTGCCGAATTTTTTGGATGAATTAAAAACAGCCGGAAACAATTACGGAATGTTGTTCTCTGTGCTGGTTAGTGCCGTTAAAGCTGTTTTTGGCGTTTCGGGAACTGCACCGAGCGTTGCGGTTCTTTTGCTGGATAAGGCTGATTTTAAGGAAAAAATGGGCATTGAATTTTTTGAGTCTTCGGATTTTTCTTTGGAAGAATTCAATCCGGTTATTACGGCAATTATTAATCTGCTGACGGGCCGGCCAATGTTTGCGCCGGTATTTTTTTCCCGGGAAGAGTTAATACCCGATGCGTCATATGAAGGCGATATACCTAATTCTGCCATTGCTGTGCCCATACGCACAAACTCGGCAGATTTCGGCTACACTGTTATTTTTTTCCATGACGACACACAGTGTTATACAGCGGACAGCCCGGAGATTGAGTTTATTACCCGTCTGGTATATCCGGCGGCTGTGGTGTGCGAGAACAAGATATATGAGGTGCGTTTCAGCCATTATGTAATGAACGATCACCTGACAGAGTTGCCTAATCGTGCGCATATTTACGAGGTCATAATACAATTACTACAGATGGCAGAGGTTTATGAAACACGGTTTTCTTTACTTATAATTAAGGTGAAGGGGATTAAGAACATTAACGACTCGCTGGGAATGACCACCGGAGACATGGTGCTTAAAGAAATGGGCTTGATGATAAAGTCCGCAGTACACGATCCGGATATTAAATGTGCCCGGACTCCTGTATCTGTCGGACGGTTCAGCGGCGGGGACTTTATTGTGCTTTTATCACTGCCGGAAATAGAAAACTGTAACGGATGTACCGATGACGAGATTGTGAGGATGTACTGCGACGCAATAATTGAAAAAACAAAGGATCATATAGAGGTTAATAACCATAAGTTGTATCTTGCGGTTAACATTGGAGCCAGTATATATCCTCACCACGGAGAAACTGCCGAAGAACTGCTCAGGAAGGCGGATCTTGCCAAAAGTGCGGCAAAGCAAAAAGGCTCTAACTCATACATGATTTACGAGCATTTCATGAGCGGCGATGCGGAGAATGTGCTGTTTTTAAGCAAGAACTTTCCCATTGCAATATCAAACAAACAGTTTGAGCTGTTTTATCAGGCTCAGCAAAATATAAAAACCGGAAAGATTTTTGCGGCAGAAGCGCTGATACGCTGGCGGCATCCGGAGAAAGGGCTGATCCCTCCCGGTGCGTTTATTCCCTTTGCGGAAAGCAATTCCTACGGCGTACAGATTGACAAATTGGTTTTGGAAATGGCGTGCGAGCAAATGATTGAATGGCAAGGTAAGGGTATTGACCTAATCATTAGCGTAAATGTGTCGTCCGAGCATTTTGCCAACGGGCTTATTTGCGATACGGTGCAAAAGGTGCTGTCTGCCAAGGGGATTGACCCTAAACGGCTGAAAATTGAGCTGTTGGAGAGTATTTTGGTGGATGATTTTGACGGTACGGTTAAGGTAATAAACGATCTGAGGGCTATGGGCATAAATGTGGCATTGGATGATTTTGGTTCAGGGTATTCTTCGTTGGAGTATGTAGCGAAGTTGCCCATGGACTATTTGAAAGTAGACAGAACGTTTTCCATGAATATGGAAAAAAGCTCCAGCAATAAGATTATACTGGAGGCTATAATGACTTTGGCAAAGGGTATGTGTGTTAAAACCATTGCCGAAGGGGTGGAGAACTTGGAGCAGCTGAAATTTTTGGAAAGCATCGGCTGTGACGTCGCCCAAGGTTATTTTATAAACAGGCCGATGGATGTAGCAGCTTTTGAGGATTTTTTGGCACAAAGGAACGAGATTGCATTGTAAGCCGGTATATAAATTGCGTAAGGGCGGCAGAATGCCGCCCGCAATTATCTTAATTTCCTACGCTTGATAAACATCTAAGCTGACGCACTTAACCCCGCTCAACTCTTGGCTCAGCGCATCGGGCTGTGATGTCCCGGCAAACAATGTAAAATTATCGGAATCTACATAGCGTTTGCCGCTATCATCCACAACTTCAAAGGCTGCCGGTTCAATGGGTATTTCTACCGTCAGGGTTTGGCCGGCTTTTAGATGTACGCGGGCAAAACCGCATAACTTGTGATTTTTTACCGCATGGATTGATTTGTTGTCTTTTATATAGATTTGAACAACTTCATCAGTATCCGCCGGTCCGATATTTTTTACGGCTACCTCGGCTATCCCGTTGCTATATGAGATACTTTGACACTCCACCTTAGAATAAGTGAGACCGTATCCAAACGGGTACAGCACATTTCCGTCAAGATAGCGATATGTACGGCCCTTCATGGAATAATCCTCAAAGTCCGGTAACAGGGCACTATCCTTATAGAAAGTGAGGGGCAATTTGCCGGAAGGCGAAATCTTTCCAAAGAGAATGTCCGCCAAGGCTGTTCCGCCCCAAGCCCCCGGATACCATGCCTGAATAAGGGCATCCGCTTTGTCCGCCTCTACATTTAGAGAGCTGCCGGAAGCTACCGCAACAATAGTGGGCTTACCCACCGCCAGTACCTTTTCGATTAAAGTACGCTGACTTTGGGGCAGTCTGAGGTCAAATTTATCACCGGCGTTAAATTCATTTCCGGCATCCCCTTCTTCGCCCTCAAGATTGGCGTCCAGACCCACGCAGAGAATAACCAAGTCAGAGTTTTCCGCAGTCGCAACAGCCTCCGCCAAGCGGTCATCGGCCATTGCCAGGCCGGAATAACGATCCTTGACCAAATCGCAGCCCCAACTGTAATATACCCGCCCGCTAAAGGCGTTTTGAATCCCTTCCAGAAAAGTTACGTAACGCTCCGATGTACCGAAGTAGTTGCCGATCAATGCGTCTTTGCTGTCTGCATTAGGGCCGATTACCCCGATAGTTTTGTATTTATTGCCGTCTAAGGGCAGGATTCCGTTGTTTTTAAGCAGTACCATGGACTTCCTTGCTGTTTCCAAGGATTTATCCTGATGTTCCTTGCAGGAAATTACTGAAAACGGAATTTTTTCATACTCGCAGTCCTCGTCAAACAACCCTAAGCGAATACGGGTACGCATGGCCGCAACAGCGGCTTTTGTGATATCTTCTTCTGTCACCAGGCCCTTTTCATATGCGGACATCATATATTCATACACAAAACCCGCACAGATGTGGCAACCTTTTTTAAGAGCCAAAGCCGCTGATTCTTCTGCGCTCTCCGTTAAGTTATGTCCTTGTCTGTCTACATAGGCTAAGGCTTTTCCTGTGCCTAATTTGGCGTGGAAGTCCTCTAAGGCCATAAAGTCGGATACAAAATAGCCGTCAAAGCCCCAGTCCTTTAGTTTACCCATCAGAAAGTCCGAGGCACAAGCACCTTCTCCGTTGACCCGATTATATGCGCCCATAACCCCTTCAACCCCGGCTCTGACCAGTGCTTCAAAATGCGGCAGATAGGTTTCTTCCATGTCTTTAACCGTTGCTTTGGCATCAAAATGATGGCGAACCCCCTCAGGGCCGGAGTGAACCGCATAATGTTTGGCACAGGCGGCAGCCCGCATAACAGGGCCGTCCCCTTGGATTCCCTTTACAAAGGCCACGCCAAGCTTTGCAGTTAAAAAGGTATCTTCCCCGTAGGTTTCATGCCCCCGACCCCAGCGCGGGTCACGGAAAATATTTATATTGGGCGACCACAGCGTAAGACCCTTATAAATATCTCTGTCACCCTGAGCGGAATACATATTGTATTTGGCTCTTGTCTCTATAGAAGTAATTTCTCCTACTTCACGGAGGGTTTTCTCATCAAAGGTTGCCGCCAAGGCGATGGCCTGCGGAAACATTGTAGCTGTACCTGCCCTCGCCAGTCCGTGCAGGCCCTCATTCCACCAATTGTATGCGGGGATTCCCAAGCGCTCAATGGCCGGTGCCCTGTAGTTAATTTGTGAAGCCCGCTCCTCTAATGTCATTTCCGCAACAAGTGCCTCCGCCCGCTCTTGGGCAGACAGCGATGTATCCTGATACTTTTTCATACCCGCTCCTATTCATACTTTTGCATGTGCTTATTTCGGATAAATTTCAATAAATAGCCGTCTAATTGATTTAAATCAATGGGCTTGGATATAAAGCCGGAAAATCCGCTGCTTTCAAATAATTCTGCCATACCCTCTACCGCATTGGCAGTTAAAGCGACGATAGGGTGCGGATATCCTGTATCCCTGATTCGTTTTGCGGCTTCTATTCCATCCATGCCGGGCATCATATGATCCATAAATATAATATCGTAAACTGCCCCGGCTTCAATCTGTGAAACAGCCTCCTCCCCGCTTTCAATAATTTCCGCATTAATCTCATAAGCTTTCAACATCTCTTGCGCTACATACAAATTAATTTCCATATCATCTACTACCAGTACACGACCGTAAGGCATAGGGGTAAGCGTCATCTCGGCAACCGGATTTGCTTCCAATTTGTCAAAGTTCAGCTGTTCCAGGTTATTAGCCGTTTCTTTACCTAATGTATATTTGCTGTCAGCCTTTTGAGGAATCCATACGGAAAAAAGGCTGCCCTTGCCGGGGAAACTTTTTACTTCAGCTCCGCCGCCCATCATATTAACCATATGACATACAATGGACATCCCCAACCCGGCGCCTTCAATTTTGTGGTTAGCCTGCTCGTCAAACCTTATAAAATCTTCATTGAAGAGGCGATTCACTTGCTCCTGCGTCATTCCTCTGCCGGTGTCCTCAATCTCAATGAGCAGTATAAGCTCATGAACGGCAGTATAATCGGCACTAAACCGAATTGTCACTAAGCCTTCTTGTGTATACTTAAAAGCATTGGACATCAAATTATTGACAATTTGTTTTATTCGCAGTTCATCACCAATTAAAGAAACCGGAAGCCGCTCGTCTACATATAAGCGAAATTCAACCCTGTCACTATTCCTGTATATAAGATTTAATTGTACCGAATCCATAATAAAACCGGACATATCGTAAGAGGCAGGAATAATTTCCATTTTACCCGCTTCAACCTTTGCTATGTCTAAAATATCGTTAATAATAGATAACTGCAAGCCGGATGATTTGTGAATCCGCATAAACGCTTCCTTTGTCTCTTGCGGGTGCGGTTTGCGCAGTTCCATTTCTGTTATTCCCAACACAGCGTTCATAGGGGTGCGAATTTCGTGGCTCATCCGTGCTAAAAAGCGCGTTTTCGCTCTGTTTTCTTCCTCGGCCGCTATGCGCATCTTCTCTTCTTTGATGTCGCGTAAATAACAGGCATAACCCATGCGGCCTCGGATATCAACAGGCACAACGGAAACTTGGCAGGTGACAGGTTTGCCGTACATGGTAACAAAGACATATTCAAAACGATGCATTTTGTCTCCTGTGGTAGCGGCTGAGGCTTTTTGAGAATGTTCCGTAATGATTTCCTCAACGGAGGTTTTGTCTATATAATATTCGGGAAATATATAGCGGTAGTGCTGCATAAAGCATTTGCGGCCGCAACAGTCTTCGTTTCCGATTTTCTCACAGTTCATATAATCATGAGTGCATTTTAATATCCATTCTTCCTGTACAACTTTGGGATACATTTGCGGTTCTGTCTCTTTCGACAGCAAAAACAATTCCAAAGCCGCAACGTTGCAGTCAATCATATTAAATTTATCATCAAGTAATATACAGGCTTCGGGTAAAGCTCTCAGCAGAAGGCTGGATTTTTCTTCCGCCTCTTCTTTTTCTTTGCGGAGGTCGTCTTCCATAACAAGCTTTGTCAACGCGCTCGTTAAAAGCTGTACAAACCGAACGTCATTATCAGAAAAATCCCTTACGTCAAAGCAGTCATACGCTGCCATACAGCCCCACATTTCGTCATCTACAATGACAGGCACCAAAATAGCTGCCTTTTCGCCAAGACTCTCAAATATTTCAGCGTATAGTGTTTCGCTCAGATTTTGGCAAATAAACGGCTCCGGTTTTACTTCCTCCAGCAAGTCATATAAAAATTCGCCGGGACCAAAGGGCAAAGCCGGGCGCAAAAACGATTCATGCACCTCATCGTCCAAATAGCTGTATCTGACATTTATGGTCCCGGCATCTTTATCTACTGTAGCTATCAGTATTTTATGCAACGACATACTACAGGCAACCATTTTAAGGGTACTCCTTACTCGGTCGCCGACTGACTTTGTAGAAACAAGACTTTGAAGTATATTTACCATTAAGTCTTGCTGTTTAAGCATATTATTAAAACGTACACACAAAGTCTCCATCATGCTGTAAGCGTCAGCCGGATTTTCGTCAATGAAGTCATGCATATTACACTTTCGGACTTCCATAATCGTAGAATATTCTCTGGCGGTAACAGTCGCCGTTCTTGGTTCTTTCAAAAATAAAGACAATTCACCAAAAAAATCGCCGCTGTTTAATGTTGCCAGTAAAACCTCGTTGACTTTGCCGCAATTTCTGCGGATTTCCACGCTTCCGGTTAATATATAGTAAAGGCTTTCCGAGTCTGTATCTCCTTCAACAATGATAACTTCGCCTTTGCCATAGATTCTATTGGTGAACAGTACGTTATCAGGAACAAATGTTTTTGGCATGATGGCGGTTTCCCCTTCCATTGCCTAAAATCCGGTAGTTTCCCCAAGTGGTCGTTCATGCCGGCATTTAGGCATTTTTATGCGTCCTCTCGAGATACATATTTTATTTTTTTTGATTTATAAACTTACCTAACTCAACATCCACATATCTAATATGCTTTACAATCCAGTCAATAATGGATTTATTGAGTTGGAGCGTAAAGTTTGCTGACGGGCCGTTTGCTATATATTCTGCTTTCAGCTTATTAAATGTGTCGATATAAAGCTTATGCTGCTCGCAATGCCATTCATATTTAGGATAACCGTACTTTTTCTGCAATTCCTCTTCATCACGAAAGTGTTCGATGATATATTCTCCCAACAGATTGATTGTCTTATCCGTTTCTTCTTTGCTGTACGATTTTGCACCTAAAGAGGCTACGTCATTTATCCGCTTAAACAGCTCCTTGTGTTGTTGGTCAATGTAGTCTACCTTTGTTTCGAGGTCCGGGGTGAAATTAATCATTGTAAATTCTCCTTTTATCGAATTTTATTGTTATTTTGACAGCATTTGGCTTTCAACTTCTTGATGTTCGGTTAGCCTCCGATTACCCTAAGGAGTTAGCATCAAATGGACAAATAAATTATACCGGTTTCAGCACTAAAAGTAAACAGCATAATTTCATGTAAAAGTCATCCGGCGAAACTTTAAAACATTGTTTTTTCCCGAAAAATATTATAACATAGAGGCTGACAAGTATATTACCTGCCCTTTGGAGGAATCAAATTTGAAAAATTTAATTGCAACAGCCGCCTTTGGTTTAGAAGCTATAGTTAAGCGGGAAGTAGAGGCTCTTGGTTTTACTGATATTAAAGTGCAAGACGGACGTATAGATTTTGGTGTAGGCGGCAAATCTGTATTTGAGGGCATACCAAAAGCCAACCTTTGGCTGCGCTGTTCTGATAGGGTGCTTTTAAATATGGGCGAGTTTAAGGCTCTTACATTTGATGAATTGTTTGAAAAAACCAAGGCTCTTGACTGGGGGGCGTTAATCCCCAAGAACGGCAAATTTACCGTGCTGGCAAAGGCTGTGCGTTCTCAGCTGATGAGCCTTTCCGATATACAATCCATAGTAAAAAAGGCCGTAGTAGAAAAGCTAAAGCAAAAATACAACATAGAGCATTTTGAAGAGGACGGCCCGGAGTACACTATACAGGCCGCTATCTTAAAGGATACCGTCACCATAACCATAGACACCACAGGCCAACGTAACGCCTTGCACAAAAGGGGTTACAGGGAGCGGGCATACGAGGCCCCTTTAAAAGAGACAATGGCGGCGGCTCTGATATCTCTTTCGTATTGGAAACCCGGACGCCTGCTGCTTGACCCCACCTGCGGCTCCGGCACTTTGGCTATAGAGGCCGCATTAATGCAAAAAAATATAGCCCCCGGCCTTAACAGAGGCTTTGCCTCGGAAGCTTGGCGACAAATTCCCTCCGGTACGTGGAAGGAGGAGAGAAAAAAAGCTTACTCTGCGATAAAGCTCAGCACGGAGCCGATGATATACGCCTCAGATATCGACCCACAGGCTGTTGAGGTGGCCGGCAACAACGCTATTGAAGCCGGGGTGGACGACTGCATTGTTTTTGAGGCAAAGCCCTTGTCCGAAATATCCCTTCCCGGAGATTACGGTATAGCAATCTCTAATCCTCCTTACGGAGAAAGGCTTGGGCGCATGGAGGAAATTCACAAATTGTACTCGGAGATGGGCAGTCTGTTTAAGAACCCCACATGGTCTGTGTATGTGCTTACATCTGATGAGTTTTTTGAAGAATCTTACGGAAAAAGGGCGGATAAAAAGCGTAAGTTATTTAACGGAAATATTAAGACCGACTACTATCAGTATTTTGGCAAAAGGCCGAAATGAGAAGGCAGGTCATTTTACTATACTATGGTCTTCAATCACGCGCAACGGAGGCCCGCCCATAAATCAGGAAGATCCGGGCAAAAATCATCAAGCACAACAGTATTGCCAAAACATTTATTAAGATGATTACATTTCATGATACTAACTTACGTTCAGGTATTCGCAATAGTTGACCGCCTGTGTAAAATTTACCGCTCTCGAAATATCCTTCATAAGCTTGTGCCTGCATAGCTTGCCCCTTCCTATACATTTCTGTCTGTACGTACATGGAACTCCGGCTTTGTAATATATGAGCAATATGAAATTGTGCCGTCAAAATTCAACATCTTTTCAAATCGAAACCGCATAGCCGGGGCGGTTACATATTGCATTACTTCGGCTTTCGGAACCCACAACACTTCGCTTGTTTCATCAGAGGGTGTTGGCTCTCCGTCCACATAATCGCAGATAAAGTCGAGCATTACCTTTGTAGGCACATGGGTTTTGCCGTCATACCAAAGATGCTCCCCAACATTGGAGTGAATCCCTATCAAGCACCGAACGGTAGCTGTTATTCCGCTTTCCTCAAGAATTTCACGCAACACGCCTTCTTCCACGCTTTCCCCATTTTCAATCTGGCCGCCCGGAGTGTCCCAGCCTCTGTGGTGGGTCTTAACCAGTAGCAAATTTCCATTCTTATCTTCAACGTAGCCGGCAGCAGCTACGATATGTGTTGGCCAAGCCATACTCTCACCTCTCAAACTTATATTAGGCCAAGGATACCACAACCGAGAAGGAAAATCCGGTGTAATATATTAGATTCACCGGCTGTCATAAACTCACAACCGATTGGGCGGGAATCCAGCCTGTTTGCCCTTTTTCGTTGGTTGCCTTCAGCCATGCGTATGCAATCTCTTCCACTGTAATAATGTCGCCTTCGGCTTGTATCAGTTCTGTTGGGTTATAATCCCTTGTGAGTACCTCTTCTGCAAAAAAATGTTTCGGGATATAGGTTTGGTATCCGTCTATTTCACAGGGATACCAGTGCCGGAAATCGCTGCACTCATCTCCGGTTATCGTTACTTTTGTTCCTTGCGGAAAATCCGGGAATGTGCCTTCGCCCAAGTGGGCGGTGATTACTTTTGCTTTCATGTGTGTGCTCCTTTTTTATCGTAGAATTTTTAACAAATAGCCACCATTGCCGTCACTAAGAGATAACAACTTTTGGTATGCGTCGCACATTTCCATACTACCGTTGGGGTCTGCAAGCCAAAACTCAAAAAATCTCTGACGAAATAAAATGTTATAACCTATAAACAAATCCTTATCTCTTTGCTCGTATAGGAACGGCTTAAATAAGCGAATCATTTCATCAACGTAAGCTTGAATTTCGTGATTTTCGTGATTTAGCAATATAACGTCGCAAGGAATTAAGGCCAGATTAACCAACGAATGAATATCCAGCTGCCCGGGGGCAATCACAGCATGTTCAAAGTCTAACAGCGATACCACATTTCCGTCATGCCATAAAATGTTATCCGGCGTTATATCTCCGTGACACAAAACAGGAGTAACACAAGCGATACAATCATAAAATCGCACTAAGGCATCGTATAAGTTTTTACCCTGTTGTGCTGTAAACCACCCTTTGGCGGTATAGCGCTCTATATCCGCAACAGAGCTGTCTCTGTCAAATGAATTGTACCATGCCGATGTTAATGTTATATGCTTTACCGCACTGACAGAAACAGAATGTACATCTTCCGTAATATCAAGTATTTGCTTTACAGCTTTAACTTTATGTACCCGGCTTAAATCATTCCAAATGCTGTTTAAACTGACTCCTTGCACCCGTTCCGAGAGCGCCCATTCGTACCCGTCAATAACCCCCGCAGCGATATTACGAGGGTATCCGACTGACAGAGGCAACAGCTTGGAACGCTCTGCTTCACGACGAATTATATCATTGTTTATTTGCTTTGATACACGCAACGCAAAATCGCCGTTCAGCCAAACGGCATTAGTCCAACCGCCTGCGCGTTCTGCGGATTCAAAACTCAATCCATGCCGGCGGAATATCTCGGCGGCCATCTTTTCGTATTGCTCCATTTTTGACCTCCGCAAGCTATTTGTAACCGGCTATTTTATTTAGACTCTGCATACCGGTGAGCAGAGAAACATTTGGAATCGGCCTTTTATTTGAACTCCGCATACCGATTAGCGGAGAAAAATTTGTGTAACGAGTGCTACACCCTTATTATACTTAAAACGGTCAAAAAGTCAACAATAAATTTCAGGTATAGCACAAAAAACCCAAAAGCCGCTTATTGCTCAAGCGGCTCCGGGTTTATTACATTGCGTCAATCTTCTGTAAATCCACTTATCCCAGTAATTGCAGTACGGATTGAGGAGCTTGGTTGGCCTGTGCCAGCATAGAGATGGCGGCCTGTTGCAATACGTTAGATTGTGTAAGTCTCATCATCTCTTGAGCCATATCTGCGTCTCTTATGCGGGATTCTGCTGCACTCAGGTTTTCGGAGGCAAGGTCAAGATTCTCAATTGTATATTCTAAGCGGTTCTGCATAGCGCCTAAGTTAGAGCGCTGCCCTGTAACATGGGCCAATGCGTCATCAAGTTTGTCAAGCCATTCTGCCTGAATCTCTTCACCTGCTACATTCAAAACAGATATCGTTGCGTTGCCGTTGCCATCGCCTATTCCTAAGCGGCTGGAGTCTACTGTTTCGATGCTTAGCTTAACGCCTTGATTTGTGTTTGCGCCTACCTGAAAATAGAGTTCTCCGCCTGCGTCATAGATGTCTCTGAAAGCC
>Ga0131853_10017829_pt1 | contig 12930 bp, 7 predicted proteins | sample TergutLab28metaG_FD_92764 | JGI IMG/M metagenome (GOLD analysis project Ga0131853, IMG submission 92764) | Labiotermes labralis P1 segment gut microbial communities from Petit-Saut dam, French Guiana - Lab288 P1 (version 2) (version 2) | ecosystem: Host-associated > Arthropoda: Insects >...
GTGAATAAACTTAAAAATCATTTCAAACAAGTTTGATAATTTTTAAGTTTATTCACTATAGTTCACATTTGGCGCACCTAGTCAGTGAGAGTCTTGTGACGGGCTTTAGCGTCACAAGCTCGAACGGGTTTTTCGCCTTTGGCGAAAAAAGACTACATCTCAATCCTTTCAGGGGCGCGGTGCGGTGCGTTCAATCAAATTTAAAACTAGCAACGCAAGCGTTGCAATTTTAAATTCATTTCACTATAAAATCATATAGTTGGCGTTACGGTTATTTTTTATCGTAATGCCTATACCCATCCAAAGAAAAATATAAAGCGCAAGGGGCTGAACAAATGAACTGGTATGCGAAAAACTTCCAAGAGGCCATTAGAGCCTTTGACTCAGACTTAGGTTACGGTCTTACAGTCAGTCAAGCGGCAGATTATCTTGAAAACTATGGGCACAACAAAATTAAGGAGCCGAAGAAAACAAGCTTTATTGTCAAATTTTTTCTTCAATTTAATGACTTTATGATAGTGCTGCTTTTGATAGCCGCCGGGGTTTCGGCGGGGGTTACTTTGCTTCAAGGTGAAAGGGATTTTCTTGACCCCATAATTATTGTGGGAATTGTGGCACTAAACGCCATTCTTGGTGTTCTTCAAGAAAGTAAGGCAGAGAAAGCAATAGAGGCGCTTAAAAAAATGTCGGCACCCAAAAGCCGTGTGCTTAGAAACGGCCGCGTACACGTAATAGAAACGGAAGAGCTGGTTCCGGGGGATATTATAATACTCAAATCCGGTGATATGGTTCCGGCAGATGCAAGACTGATAGAATCGGTAAATTTAGCCTGCGAAGAGTCGGCCCTTACAGGTGAGTCTATGCCCTTGGAGAAAGACCACGGCGCCAAACCCTTAGAAGGCTGCCCTCTGGGAGACCGCCGTAATATGGTTTTTGCAGGCACTACCATAGTATCGGGCCGCGCTAAGGCAATAGTCACCGCAACAGGAATGGATACGGAAATGGGGCGCATAGCCGACTCGCTTTTAGAAGGCGGTTCACTGGAGACGCCGCTTCAAAAAAAGCTGGCTAAAACAGGCAAAACCTTGGGTATTGCTGCTATTGCAATATGCACTGTAATATTTCTTATAGGTGTTTTACAGAGTTTTTCTCCTATGTTTATGTTTATGACTTCGGTGAGTTTGGCTGTGGCTGCAATTCCTGAGGGTTTGCCTGCTGTTGTCACAATTGTTTTGGCTATTGGTGTACAGCGCATGGTTAGGCGCAGGGCGGTTATCAGAAAGTTGCCTGCTGTAGAAACTTTAGGGTCAGCTACAGTCATCTGCTCTGACAAAACGGGAACTCTAACCCAAAACAAAATGACTGTAATAGAAACTTTAAGTGAAGATGAAAAACTTATGCTGAGTTATGCCTGCCTCTGCAATGACACCATTGTGGAAATGAAAGGCAGCGGCCCCGAATTTATGGGCGGCCCGACAGAATCGGCATTGGTTAGTGCCGCATACGAGAGCTTTATATCAAAGCCTGACCTAGACAAAGAATATCCTCGGGTTATGGAAATCCCCTTCGATTCCAAACGAAAACTTATGAGCACAATACATAAAGACGGCGAGGGTTATATCCTCATTACTAAAGGTGCCCCGGATGTTTTAATAGAAAAAAGCACTCTCGAAGACAAAACCAAAAGAGACCTTTTGGCTAAAAACAATATAATGGCAAGCCGGGCGCTTAGGGTTATTGCCATAGGGTATAAAAGATTATATTCTTTGCCGGAAAAGAAAACAGCAGAAGGGGACTTAAGCGCTGAGGAAAACGGCCTTACGTTTCTTGGCCTTATGGGCCTTATGGACCCGCCGCGGCCCGAGGCGGCCTCTGCCGTTCGCCTCTGTAAAAAAGCCGGTATAAAACCCGTAATGATAACAGGTGACCATATAATAACTGCAAGGGCTATTGCTGAAAACTTAGGCATACTGGAGCACGGCGACAAAGCAATGACGGGGGCTGAGCTTTCTGAACTTGACGAGCCCGAGCTTATGGAGATTATAGAAGATTATACTGTATTTGCCAGAGTTTCACCTGAGCATAAGGTGCAGATAGTTAAGGCTTTTCAGGCAAAAGGCCATATAGTGGCTATGACAGGTGACGGCATAAATGATGCTCCGGCTCTAAAAAGCGCCGATATTGGCTGCGCTATGGGTATTACGGGGACAGATGTGGCTAAAGGTGCTGCTGATATGATACTTCTTGACGATAACTTTGCCACCATAGTTGAAGCTGTCCGTGAAGGCCGCAGTATATACCAAAACATACGAAAAGCTGTGCACTTTCTCTTATCCAGCAATATAGGGGAAATTATAACTATACTTGTGGCTATATTTGCGGGGCTTAGGGTGCCGCTTCTGGCTATACAATTGCTGTGGGTGAATTTGGTGACAGACAGCCTTCCGGCGCTGGCCTTAGGCGTTGACACGGCTGAGGATGATATAATGGACAAGGCTCCCATAAAAGCAGAAAAAGGCCTGTTTGATGCTGCTCTTTGGAAACGAATCATTCTGGAAGGGACAATGATAGGGGGTTTGGCCTTAACCGCCTTTGTGTACGGCACTACCCGCCACGACGCGCCCGGAGAAATTTGGATAGGGCGCACCATGTGTTTTGCGGTGCTTAGTTTGTCTCAGTTGGTTCATGCCTTTAATATACATAGCGAAAAAAGTATTATAGCCTCAAACCCATTTTCCAATATGTATTTAATAGGTGCGCTTTTTGCCGGGTTTGCTCTTCAAATTACAGTTATAAGCACACCTGTAGTGTCAACGGTCTTTGGTGCAAAACCTCTTAATCTTGAGCAGTGGTTCACAGTAGGAATTTTAAGCCTTATGCCTTTACTAATTGTTGAGTTTGAAAAATTCGTGTATTCTCACAAACAAGTGTTCATTTGGCAACATCAACTTTATCAAAAATAACAGATAACATTTTCTTCCTTTTGCCTACTACATATAGTATAATAAACAAGCACACACCACTATATGTAGTAGTGGCATACCTTTTGGCAGAGAATAAATGCGCTATAGAAATGCTGTGGTTTTTAGCAGCGCAGGCTGTGAATCGACATATTGCAGTTTATGCCTATATAGTGAATCAACTTTAAAATACGCACGCCTGCGTACAGTATTTAAAAGGTTGATGATGTTTCTTTAAGTGATACGCCGAAGGGCTTCGGCGCCGGGGTACCGGTTTTAAGAACGAAGCGAGGAAATACTCCCTTGTGTAGAGCTTAAGACAAGAGTGGCCGAAAGAAATCGGCGGCAAGCGCAGCGCGGCCGTTTTTCGTCAAAGGCGAAAAACCGTGACCCTTGCGGTTCAGTTCAACCGGTGGCCGGCCTCAGCGAAGCTAAGGCAACGGATTAAGTGCTTTTCTTAAGTTGAACAATTGTAAAAGCAAAATTCGCAAGAACGCCAAATTAGGCGGGCGGAAACTCATATATGTGTTTTTGCAATATATTTTAAACTTTAACAGGCAACACAAGCTGACGGAGTTTTCGTGATATGGAGGATAATTATGCTGGTCCTAAAGCAATTAAAACAACAAACAAACATACTCACAGAAGTAGTTAAAAGAGATGGGCGCACGGCTGCGTTTCACGAGGAAAAAATCATAGAAGCGGTGAAAAGAAGTTTTCAGGCAGAAGGGGACTACAGAAGCTACAGCTATTATCAACAAATATCCTCAGATGTAATGAGAACTATCTTCGAAAAGGGTGTGGGCACCCCTACTGTGGAGCAGATTCAGGATGTTGTAGAGGAAGTGCTTATGAAACACGGCCACCCTCAAGTGGCAAAAGCTTATATACTTTACCGTGCCGAACGGACACGTATAAGAGAAATGAATACACGCCTTATGCAGATTTATGAGGAGATAACCCTAAAAGATTCCAAAGACTCCGACATTAAGCGTGAAAACGCTAATGTAAACGGGGATACCGCTATGGGCACCATGCTAAAATACGGCTCAGAAGGGGCTAAGCAGTTTTATGACATGTTTGTGCTTAATCCTGAGCATGCCAAAGCCCATAAAGACGGAGATATACACATACACGATTTGGATTTTCTTACAATGACCACTACCTGCTGTCAGATTGACATAGAAAGATTGTTTAAAGGAGGGTTTTCCACAGGGCACGGAACACTGAGGGAGCCCAAGTATATAGGCAGCTACTCTGCACTTGCCTGTATAGCCATTCAATCTAATCAAAATGATCAGCATGGCGGTCAGTCTATTGCAAATTTTGACTACGGTTTAGCTCATGGAGTTCGGAAAACCTTTGTATGCCAATACTTTCAAAATATGCTGCAATCTCTTGAGCTTCTTGCAGGGTTTGAAGGAGAGGATGACCTTGATGCTATCCATAGCAGGCTTCATGGCGATGGACTTATTTTGCGGATGGAAGACCATGAAAGCTTTCTGGACGATGAACGAAAAATGCTTTTAGAGCTTGGTATAGAAGACGGCCTGATAAGGAAATGCCAGCAAAACTCTATAAAAAACGCTGTTAAAGGTACTGACAGAGACACATATAAGGCTATGGTAGCTTTGGTTCACAACCTAAACACTATGCACTCAAGGGCCGGGGCTCAGGTTCCTTTTTCCAGCATTAACTATGGTATGGACTGCTCTTCGGAGGGCCGCATGGTTATTAAAAATGCGCTATTAGCTTTGGAAGCCGGCCTTGGTAACGGGGAAACGCCTATATTCCCTATACATGTTTTTAGGATTAAAGAAGGGGTTAACTACAACCCGGAGGATCCCGGCTACGACCTCTTTAAGCTTGCCTGCCGTGTCAGCGCTAAGCGGCTTTTTCCAAACTTTGCTTTTGTGGATGCGCCCTTTAATTTGAAATATTACAAAGAAGGCCGACCCGAAACGGAAATTGCTTATATGGGCTGCCGCACAAGAGTTATATCCAACATTTACGATCCATCTAATGAAACTATATACGGCAGGGGGAACTTGAGTTTCACTTCCATAAACTTGCCCCGCTTAGGGATTAAATCGGGCGGGAACTTAAATGTTTTCTTTGATGAGCTTGACGAGAAGATTGATTTGGCAGCTAATCAGATTTTAGAGCGTTTTGAAATTCAAGCAAATAAAAAAGTGCGCAATTATCCGTTTTTGATGGGTGAAGGCATATGGACCGGCTCTGACAAACTTGGCCCCGATGATAAAGTAGGAGAGGTGCTTAAAAATGGCTCACTTTCTATAGGTTTCATTGGTTTGGCGGAGTGTCTTATTGCCCTTACAGGCAAACATCACGGACAGTCAGAAAGTGCACAAAAATTAGGCCTTCAAATAATTGGCCACATGAGAAGGTGTATTGACAAATGGGCCTTGGAACATAAACTCAATTTTTCCCTCATTGCCACTCCGGCAGAAGGGCTCTGCGGTCGCTTTATTGGAATAGACAAAAAACTTTACGGAGATGTGGAAGGTATTACTGATAAAGAATACTACACTAACAGCTTTCACATCCCTGTGGGATATAAAATATCTGCATTTGATAAGATTAATTTAGAGGCACCTTATCACGAACTCACAAATGCCGGTCATATTACTTATGTAGAGATGGATGGGGATATGGCCAAGAATGTTGACGCTTTTGAACAAATAATCCGCCACATGAAAGAATCCGGTGTAGGTTACGGCTCTATAAATCACCCGGTTGACAGAGACCCTGTCTGCGGCTACACAGGAATCATTGAAGATACCTGCCCCAAGTGCGGCCGTAGCGAAGAGGACATTCCCTTTGAGCGGATTAGAAGGATTACAGGTTATTTAGTGGGTACCTTGGAAAGGTTCAATAATGCTAAAATGGCAGAGGTAAGAGATAGAGTAAAGCACCAATAAGGCAAATTATAAAGCTGATAGGAGAATGTCTATGAGTAAAATTGTTGTGGTTGGAGTAAACCACGCCGGTACAGCAGCTGCAAATATAATTCTTGACAATTACAGTGACAATAGCATTGCAGCCTTTGATGCAAACGACAATATCAGCTATCTTGGGTGCGGTACGGCTCTTTATATTGGCCGGCAGATAGATAAAACAAATGTGCTTTTCTATTCGTCAAAAGAGGCGCTGGAAAGTAAGGGCGCTAAGGTTCATATGAAAACTACTGTAGATGATATTGATTTTGATAAAAAACTTATTAAAGCCGCAAAGGAAGACGGAACACTCGTTGAAGAATCTTATGACAAACTGATACTTGCAACGGGTTCAAAGCCTATATGTCCAAGTGTTCCGGGCATTGGCTTAGAGGGTGTTCATTATGTTAAGTTATTTCAAGATGGTCAAAAAATTGATTCAGATCTGGATAATCCTGCTGTTAAAAATGTTGCAACTATAGGAGCGGGATACATAGGCGTAGAAATTGCAGAGGCAATACAGCTTCGCGGAAAAGGCTCTCTCCTGTTTGAAAAGCAGGAAACATGCTTAACAGGTTATTTTGATAATGAATTTTCAAAAAGCATGGACAAAGTAATGGGAAACAGTGGAATTGAGCTCCACTACGGAGAAACTTTATTGGAAATCAAGTCATCTAATGGAAAGAGAGTAACGTCAATAGTAACAGATAAAGGGGAGTATTCTGTGGATATGGTGGTTTTATCCATTGGATTTTCTCCAAGAACCGAACTTGCAAAAGGCAGGCTTGAATTGGGAACAAATGGTGCAATACTGGTAAATGCGAATCAAGAAACTTCTGTGCCTGATGTGTATGCCGCTGGTGATTGTGCAACTGTACTTAACAATGCTACAGGTAAGCCGGATTATATTGCGCTGGCAACAAATGCGGTAAGAAGCGGTATTGTAGCAGGGCATAACGTTTGCGGCGCTGCTTTACAGTCTGCGGGTGTACAGGGCTCTAACGGAATTATGATTTATGATTATAAAATGTTTAGCACAGGAATATGTACGGATAGGGCAAGGAAAGAAGGTTTTGACGCGGTGTTTGTTGATTTTGAAGACACGCAAAAGTTTGTTTTCATGCCTGAACCCAACGAGAAAGTCAAGATTCGCATTATATATGACAGGATAAGCCGCAGGATTTTAGGCGCCCAGTTAGCTTCCTATCGTGATGTGTCTTTGCTTTTGCATATGTTCAGTTTAGCCATTGCTAAGGGATTTACGATTGATGAACTTCCGTTGTTAGACATATTTTTTATGCCTCACTTTAATCAGCCGTTTAATTATATTACAATGGCAGGATTAACTGCAAAATAATGTTCATATAGATTATATAGTGAAATGAATTTAAAACTGCAACGCTTGCGTTGCAAATTTTAAATTTGATTGAACGCACCGCGATCCCGAAGGGATTATTAACTTGTTGCTTTTCAAGTTAATCTACTACATGTTCACATTTGGGTTGTATAACTTTTAAAGTGATACAACTATAGTAGAATTCCACTATAATTATGAAAAAGCCGTTACAGTCAAAAATTGACTGTAACGGCTTTTTGTCAAAAAATTCAAATTCACTACAGCCGTTTAAGCTCTGCTGCAATTTTTTCCGCTGGGATAGTCTTCAAGCGCTCGTATTCGGCTTTAACCGGGTCAACCCTTTGAAAACTATTGCGCCCATTAAACCAAGGATAAAGCAAAACATAAATTTTATGTAGTATCACAAGCAACCAAGCGGTAAAAAAACCGCCGAAAAATGCGCCATCGACAGGCCCATCCCAAAAACCATTGGTTATAAAAGCCAAAAATAACAGTGCCGCAGGCCATAAAATAATATGACGAATCAAATTATATCTAAGCCTAATATTGCGTTTTGCCAAGTACATAAGCAAGTCTTGCCCTGTCTCATCGGTTGAATCACATGCTTCAAAAATTGCTGGAGATGCATTAATATCTTCCGGCCCGGTGTGTGTACTTTCAATGTTTTTACTTGAAAACATATTGTTGCCTGAAACTTCCATCAGACTGTCCTCCTTGTCAGAAGTGATATTTTCCACAAGGCAGATAGAGTCTAACCTATCATTTAGCCAGCGAGCTCTTTCCCCTCGCACCAATTGCTTTGCCCTGCGTGGAAATGTATCACCAATTAGCTGATTATTTAGGTCAAAAACAGTGATTTTTCTCAAAACAGACACTCCTTTTGACAATATATAAAAACCTTGGTTTTCGGCTGTTTTTTGTTATGGGTGCCATCCCCAACCAGGGTTTTTATTCTCACTTTAAAAAACATTTACGAAAAATTGCCATAAAGGTCTGAATATTACTTAATTTTCTTTGCTTTATTTCCCCTCATTCATGTCTTCCTCAGACAGCCCAAAAGCTTCCTCAGAAATATTTCCGCAGGGCTCAATATGCACCACTATATCAAAAACATTCTCAAGCCTTAGTTTAATCTCTTCTTCAACCTGCTCTGCTATGTTGTGAGCCGTAAGTACGGTGCTGTTAGGGTCAACTTCAATGTCAAGGTCAATATCCCAAAAGCCCGCAATACGGCGCATTCTGGCTCTATGAGGGTTTGAAGCGCCATCAACAGCATTTACGGCTTGGACGATGAGGTGATAGGGGCCGATATCGCTGCTGCCATCCATAAGCTCAAGGTTAGCCTCAAGAAAAATACCTACGGCAGTTTTAATAATCCATGCACCAATCAATATTGCTATTATGGAATCGGCATAGGCTGAACCTGTAATTGCCGATATAAGAAGCCCGGTTAAAACACTGGCGGAGGTAAGAACATCACCTGCCATATTCTTGGCGTTTGCCTTAACCATTGCCGAATCACCACGTTTGCCAAGCACATATTGACAGTAGGCCAGCAGCGCTTTGCCTGTCATAGAAATAACTGATACTGCAATAGCAAGAGCTGACGGCACAAGCAGCAACTCACCTGAAATTAGATTTGATACGGAAGTGAAAATAAGCTGGGCCCCTGCAAAAAATATTAAAAAGGATAAAAGAGCAGTGGCGACAGTTTCTGCTCTTCCGTGGCCCCAGGGATGTTTGGCATCGGCGGGCTTAGACATAACTTTTACTATGACCAGGGTTATAATGCTAAAAAGCACATCTGTAGATGAATCAATGCCGGCCCCTACAAGGGCGCCGCTGTTTGAGATTACGCCTATTATGATTTTCAAGGTAGCAAGTATGGCATTACCTGTAAGAGCGATGAGTGCGGCCAAGCGTATATATTTAATTTTATCATCATGATTATTCATTAGTTAAGCTCCCATAAAATAACTCCATAGTATTGTAGAATGAATATAGATAATAAATTCCAACAGCAAAACCTATCATCATAGAAGTAACTGCCAGCAACGGAACAAACCCTGTCACGAAAGGCAAAACGGAAAATACTGCAAATAACTTCCATGCGAAATAAAGCTGGTAAAAATTCAAATTTTCTTCTAGGGCTGTCTCAATATCCCTAATTCCCGCAATAATGTTAAATGAAATGTATAATGAAAAGCCTATTGCAATAAATTCCAAAGCTGAGAAGAGCAGAGGAAGCAAAGTTGAAATACCGAGTAAATTAATTCCATATAAAAACCCGGAATAAAAAATCATGCCACGTGTAAAAACTATCATTTTTTTGAAACAGCAGCTGTAATTTGAAATATCTAAAAGTCCTTTGTACATAAAAAAATATCCTAAAAAACTGGGGAACAAACCAACAATAAAAGCTCCAACAGGGATGTCAAGGCTTAAAAATACAAGCAACATACCAATAAATATCAGTTTAATAGCCAACACTCCCTTTCTCATTTTCAATAGTGCTGCCAGGCTTTTTCATCTGTGAGTGGCTTTATAGGGTTAATCATAGCTGTTTGTATATATAAAAACCGTATTGAAATTCCAGAAATTGGCAATAATCATAATGTCTTTGTAACCCGGTACTTACTGGTTGCAGTCCAAATACGCGGAATATTTACAGAAGCTATTATATTACCACTGCAATTAAATATGCCCTTACCATAATTATGCCCATCTGCAGAAAATTCCATTATTGCAAATTTTGTTGTTTGTGCAGACACTATAAATTACAAGGAGACTTATAACTGGTTGGAAAGTTGCTTTGCTGCCAGTGGAAAGCCATACTTTATTGCAAAAGTGATATTCACCTGGTTGGAACATTGATATGCTTTTGCAGAAAGTCATACATTGCTGCAAAAGGCCTGCATACTGGTATGAAAATTACTGCGCATCTGCAGAAAGCCATAGTTTCATTTTTAAATGAATTTCATATACTTACCTTTCTGAAAATCTTGCTAAATATTGCCAAACAAAAAAATATATGTTAAATTGTTAATCAAATATACTTTTAGACTTTACTGCAAAAGTGGTATTCATATGGTTGGGACATGAATATTCTTTTGTAACGAGGGGTGCTTTGCTGCAAATTAGTTTGGTTACTGAATTGGAAAGCTATTTGCTGCAGCCAAAAGTTATACCTAATATTACACAGCTTTGGGAGTATTTGCAATTACAAAAACATTTCAACTTAATAAACAGATAAAGAAATTAACCAAGGAGTATACAATATGTGCGGACTTTGCGGCTTTACTAACGCCAACACCACTTTAGAAAATGAATCTATAGTAGAAAATATGATGGAGAAAATAAAACATAGAGGGCCGGACGATTCCGGCAGGTATTTAGGTGAAAAAGCAACCTTAGGCTACCGCCGCTTAAGCATTATTGACCCCACAGGCGGAGCCCAGCCAATATATAACGAAGATGACTCTTTGGTGCTTTGCTTCAACGGAGAAATATACAACTACCAAACTCTGCGGGAGGAGCTTATTGCGGCCGGTCATTTATTTAAAAGTGATTCCGATTCAGAGACTATACTTCATGGATATGAAGAGTACGGGGAAGAGGTTCTTTCAAAGCTTAGGGGCATGTTTGCCTTTGTAATCTATGACAAAAAAACAGGTGCAGTTTTTGCTGCCAGGGACCATTTCGGTATAAAGCCTTTTTATTATGCTTATGTTGGCGGAGAGCTTGTGTTTGGCTCAGAAATTAAAAGTATACTGGAATACCCGATTTACAAAAAGCAGATAAATGAAATAGCCTTAGAAAACTATCTGACTTTTCAATATTCTGTACTTGAAGAAACGTTTTTCAAAGGTATATTCAAGCTTATGCCGGCCCATTTTCTTAAGTTTACATGTGGGACAGGCTGTGGCCCTGAAGTCAGCCGCTATTGGGAACCAAAATTTGACCCTATGAAAGAAGCTTCGTTAGAGTCTGTTGTAGAGCGCATAGACGAAGCGGTAGGAGCATCTATAGAAGCCCATAAAATAAGTGATGTAGAAGTAGGTTCCTTCCTATCGGGCGGTGTAGATTCAAGCTATGTTGCTGCCTGCTTCGGCGACAGAGACAGCCTTAAAACTTTCAGCGTGGGTTTCGAATATGATAAATATAATGAAGTTGACTTTGCTAAAGAGCTTGCTGGTGAATTAGGCATACAAAACTACGATAAAACTATTACAACTGATGAGTTCTGGGATATCCTTCCAAAAATTCAATATCATATGGATGAGCCCCTGGCAGACGCCTCGGCGGTTCCACTTTACTTTGTCAGTAATTTAGCCTCAAATTATGTGAAAGTTGCACTTTCGGGCGAAGGCGCTGATGAACTTTTTGGAGGCTATAATATCTACAAAGAGCCTCTTGATTTGAAAATTCTAACCGATTTGCCACGGTTTATCCGTCGTATTTTGGGAGGCCTGGCGGCACTTCTTCCTTTTGAAATCAAAGGGAAAAACTTCCTTATAAGGGGATCGAAATCGGTGGAGCAGCGTTTTATAGGCAATGCTCTCATATTTAACAAGTCAGAGCGAGAGGCTATTCTAAAAGGCCCGACAGGCAAATTTAGCCCTGTAGCACTTACTGAGCCGTTTTATGAAAAAGTTCAGTATTTGGATGATATAACAAAAATGCAATATATTGATCTGCACTTTTGGCTAATAGGTGATATACTGCTAAAGGCTGATAAAATGAGCATGGCTAACTCAATTGAAGTGCGCGTCCCTTTTCTTGATAAAGAGGTTTTTAAAACGGCTGCTAAAATTCCCGTAAATTATAAGGTTAACCAAGTAGCTACAAAATATGCCTTTCGTATGGCGGCCAAAAATCATCTTCCTGATGAATCAGCGAGCAGGCGTAAATTGGGATTTCCTGTACCTATACGAATTTGGCTAAAAGATGATAAATATTACAACATTGTTAAAGACGCATTTATGTCGGAAAGAGCAAAAGAATTTTTTAAGGCTGACAAACTTGTAGATATTTTAGACCGCCACAGAGCAGGAAAAGCTGATTACAGCCGAAAAATATGGACAGTATATATGTTTCTTATCTGGTATGAAGTATATTTTAAACAATCTGTTTAAAAATATATAATTTTAATATTGACAAGACAGAATTTATTTGATATCATATCATTCTTAGCGCTTAAAAGTTATCAAAATTTTCCTCTTGATTTTAGGTTTTGATTGTGTTAGAATGCGCTTCGCGGTGCTATTTATAGTGCTTGTAGTTTAAAAGATGTCTCGAACCATGCCAACTGAATAATAAGGAAAGAGAAAGAAGACCATAGAAGACCCGAAGAAGAGAAAGAGAAGCAAGGGCCGGAAGAGTGGAAGCTTGGAAGGTTTGGCTGGAAGAGATGAGACTTAGAAGGCAAGGGCTGGAAGAGATGAGACTTGGCCGGCTTGGCTGGAAGAGATGAGACTTGGCCGGCTTGGCTGGAATAGTTGAGACTTAGAAGGCAAGGGCTGGAATAGTTGAGACTTGGCCGGCAAGGGCTGGAAGAGTGGAAGCTTGGAAGGCAAGGGCTGGAAGAGATGAGACTTGGAAGGTTTGACCGGAAGGGTTGAGGCTCGGAAGGCAAGAGAAAGAAAAAGAAGTCAGA
>Ga0131853_10017830_pt1 | contig 12929 bp, 9 predicted proteins | sample TergutLab28metaG_FD_92764 | JGI IMG/M metagenome (GOLD analysis project Ga0131853, IMG submission 92764) | Labiotermes labralis P1 segment gut microbial communities from Petit-Saut dam, French Guiana - Lab288 P1 (version 2) (version 2) | ecosystem: Host-associated > Arthropoda: Insects >...
ACAAAATTTTTTTACCACTTTTTATTATTTTTTTTTTTTAAGATTAAAAGTTAAGAGGGGCGTACCCCGGGATTTTGTTGGGGGGGGGGGGGGGTGTTCAACAAATTCAGTTGAGGACAGAGGACATAGAGAAAGGGGATCTGGGGGCGGTATCACTCTGTTCAGGGGTTCTGGAGGCAGCTGTAATTTGGTACAAGAAATTTCATTTCATATAGTAAAATTTTCTTAATTTTTGGTACTTTAAGCCTATTTATGATGAAAACCTGCTGATAGTACGTAATAGGATGGTAACGTATCATACAAGTTCAGCTAACATGACTGAGAGATATAAGTGATAAATTTGAAGTATTTCTTGTCAGGAAGCGCTCTGAGGACATATTTGTACACTGCACATAAACACACTAGCTGTCACAATCAATCTTATATTTGTTGTCCCAGCCCAAAATAATGAGATAAATGTCATACTCCTAAACTATTATGAAGTATCTTTCCTTATAATTGCACCGTGCATTTTGTAGTCATTTAATTAGCACACCAACTAATGCATATGCATATATATATATTTTACATTAAAACATTTAAAATCTATCCAACATGCTTCGATCCTAAGATCATTTTCAGGGAGCTACACTGTTCCTTGCTAAAGTTACAATGACTTTAGCAAGGAAAAGTGTAGCTCCCTGAAGATGATCTTAGGATCGAAACATGTTGGAGCGTTTTAAGTGTTTTAATGTGAAATTTTATGTATGTGCATTAGTTGGTGTGTTAATTAAATGACTATTATGAATTATCAGATGCTAATGGGTACTACACTACCCATAAGCCACAATGGATACATTCCCTTCAAGCATGCAACCAGCAGATGCTGGCACTAGCTCATAAGCACATCCAAGCATTACAGACCAGACATCAGCAACTGCCACTGCTGGAGACAGAGGGTTTGCAGAGTGGACTGGTGAAAGCCATGACAGTTTATATGTTAAAGCAGTGTTTCTCAACCGCTGGGACGCGGCCCGGTACCGGGCCCTGGCAACAATTATACCGGGCTGTGAGAGGTTCTCCTGGAATTTGTCATTTTAGTTTTCTAAGAAATTTTTATGAATAAATGTTTTATAGTGGAAATATTCTAAGGAGAAAAATATTCGTGAATGTGTCGAAAAACCCAGACCCAGATGTTGGCCTGAGGAAACTAAAATATGCTACAAGATTTCATTAGTCCAGTGACTGATAACTAATTTAAATGTAATTTTATATTTGTCAACTTGCCACACCGTACATATAAGTGTACTAATACTCTTTATGATTATGCCGTAATTAATTATTAATACTTATGTTAGTTTAATGCATGAACTTAAGAAAATGGAAAGGTATTTACGAGTAAATTTGTTGGGACCGGGCCCTCGTCTTATGAAAAAAAGAATTTACCGGGCTGCGGTCTCACAAAGGTTGAGAAACACTGTGTTAAAGAGAACGGACATCTTAAAAGGAAACACAACACAAACTAACTGTAACTAAGTAATATCAGCAGCATTTAGAAGAATTTCTTCAAGTGTCATTGCTATAGAAAATGCTGCTGATATTGCTCATGTACAAAAGCAAGATGAATCAGTCCCATTACAGGCCAGGAGTGGCCCAGAGGGTTCTAGGAAGTTAAGGTTCCCAGATTTCATGACAATGGCACAGGATGGTGGTAAGGTTGTCAGCCTTACGCACCGGCCGCCTTTACCCCCTGCAAATGCTCCTGGTACTCATTTCTGTTACAAGCTGAGTTGACCCCAGCGTCATGGTATGATCAGAAGGATTTTATGTCAATGAAAAATTCCAATGACACCAGCTGGCATCGAACCAGCGACCTTCCGATTTGTAGTACAGTGCCTTAACCACTGTGCCACCGCGGTTGTCTACTCATGTACAAACACTGTCAAAAATCTGTATCTTACAATGACTGTAAATAATCAGGTTCCATGTACTTGTTGGTCTATAAGCAGTACTGATATCAGGGCCAGTCTAAGGGGTGGGCCAAACAGGCAGCTGCCTGGGGCGCCAGCCTGTAAGCAGCACCAAAATATCACTGGAATAATCGGGAATATGGTGCCGGTCACCTCAGGTTTTCCACACGTGAAAGAATTTCTTCCGACATTATCTGCAACTTGGGCATTTGTCCTGAAAAACGTTTGCCAGCCCTGTTCTAGGCTGCAAAGGTGTAAGCCTGTTCAGGGTGTCCACGAGTCTTGGGCTGGTCCTGGCTGGCCTGTGCATGCACACGCACACACACACACACACACGTCCAAAGATCGCACATAATGTCCTTTACCCTTAACAAGTGATGAATATATCCGAAAGGAACCCTTCTCAAGAAGAACATTCACGTCAAATCTACCAGTATCTTATTCACTGTGTTACTAAGTTTGTCAAAAGCAGTCCACTACCAGAAGTAAGCTTTATATACAACATTAAGAAAATTATTATGGATGTAAGAAAGATCTTTGTTTTTACAAATCAAATCCACTTAGAAATTATTATTAATATAGAAGCCTTCTATCCAGACAGTACCAGGGGTAAAGCAACCACAGCATGAAGCATTTTATTCAGTTCCAAAACACATCAGATGGGCAAACATTTCTGAATTACAAAGAGAGGTGAATCTGGGACTGTCTTTGTTGATGTCTAATTTGCTACTCTCATTTAAGTCTAATAATTTAAAAGACCATTGAAGAATAAGGTAATTTTACAGTAAATCTTATTGTTGCACCGTGCATTTTTGTAGAATCACTTCTATTATCAACCAACAACTGCACTTAAACATGACTTTCACATAAAACACTTTAAAAACACTTAAAATCAGTGTTTTTAAAGTGTTTTATGTGAAAGTTATGTAAGTGCAGTCGTTGGTTGAAAACAGAAGTAATTTTACAGTCTTACAGGGTGCTGATAAGTCCTTAGCCCAACCAGGAAGGAAACAAGCTTATGTTTCTGTCAGAATTGCGTGAATTTCCTTTTGCGTCTTGCCTTGCAGGAAAAACAAACTTGATGACAGCTCGCGTCTTGATGTTGTTGAAATCACGCGCGTCCCTGACGTGCTTCTGAGCTTGTTTCCTTCCTGGTCGGGCTACAGACTATCAGCACCCCAGTATAAGGATTCTGAAAATTACATGTAAGCACTGTATCTTTGGTTGCTTGTGTTAAGAAATTTTAGTATTCAAAATTTGATGTATAATTGACAATAAAATTGAAGTCTTCAACTAATGTACTTTCCGCTCACCCTTTGAACTGCTCTGGTTGCCGATGCCTGCTGCTCGGCAATTTGCAAGCAGGAGACCAAGTTCACTCTCCAGTAATGCTACCAGTACATCATACGCTTCTATGGCTCTGTCGCTGTAGCTCAGTGCTAACCTATGAAAAATACAGGCGTAAAATTACTTTCCAAGAGCAACTTGCAAGATGCCTGCATTACATGCATGGGCAGCTGTTGAGATATACTTTGAATAAATACAATAAGGTAACATTTCAAACTGATGTATTCTAAGACACAAGGAAAACATACAAAGGAATTTTTATAAACAGGAAGAATTCCTGAACACTTCCATTCACCAACTGGTTCATATGGTGTGGCTTAACATAAAAAGTATTTCATGGATGTTCCATAATGTGTAAGGACTAAACACAAGCTAGCTACGTAAACCAAACAAACCAACTAAACCAACCAACCAACCAACCAACCAATCAAACAACCAACCAACCAACAAGCCAACCAACCAACAAACGAACAAATAAAACCGCAAAATAAATTAAAGTAACAGAATCATAACAATTTAAATATTACAAGAGGTGCATGTATAACAAGTAGTATCTTTGTCCTATTTTGATCTTCAACTTATCTTCTCATCTGTTTACTGACAGTAAGCACACCCTGAATTACCTCAATACAAGAGCTGGCAGTTGATCTTGTTACTAAAGCTGGAATTACAAGGACCACCAGTTAAATGATTAAACGGGTTCCTTATCTACTGGATAACCTTAAGGAAAAGACAGGATACTGGAAATACACACAGTACCAGTACATAAACAAGACAGTCTGTTAACATCAGCAGCTACACGTACGTGCTCCATCGTAGTGGTATGAGTCACAACTCACCTTAATGCAATAGCACTGGACTCATATTTCCCCACCAGCAGACTAAGCCTATCACAATGAGTCTTGCTTTCATCTAGCGTGAGGGCCAGGACAGCATTCTGCGCACGCGTGTGTTCTAGTCTGCTTGTCAGTCGTTCAGTCTCTACCTCATACTGTCTTCGCACGGCCTCGCTGCGACTTAACTCCTGTAGGTCCGCCTCCTGCAGTTCGCTAACCAAGCTTTCTGCTAGGACAGTGCTGCACACCTGTTTGCACATGGTACATTCAGTTAAATGACAAATGTCCATGCCACAGTTCAGTCAGTAACTGACTTCTGAGTGCCGAGGGTGGTCCATGTGGGACTCATAGCGTACGAAGTGGAACTGGCACAAACTTCTGTCTGAATCTTTATTGTTGAACCGTGCATTTCGTACAATCATTTAATTAGCACATCAACTAATGTACATATCTATCTCAGTAATTAACCGACTTGATGCACAAAATTTTTGTTTTACAATAAGTATATTTCATGCTCGAAACATGTAGAGGCATGAAATAAACTTATTGTAAAACAAAAATTTTGTGCATCAAGTTGGTTAATTACTGAGATAAATATACTGAGATGCACGGTCAGCGAAACGTCAAAAAAAAAGTGTATATCATTTAATTAGCACATCCACTAATGTACATATAATTTAATTTAGCACACCAACTAATGCACATACATAAAATTTCACATTAAAACACTTAAAATCGCTCCAACATGTTTCAATCCTACAATCATCTTCAGGGAGCTACGCTGTTCCTTGCTAAAGTCACATTTCTAAAAAAATTCACTGATTACTTCCTGTATTAACAGGGTGCTTTGGCAGCATGTCATATTGTGTAAGAGTATGTTCCTGAGAATGCGCCTGAATATGGGTGTGCATCGTGTGTTATGTTGCGTGAGACTCAGCAACATACTCTTACACAATACGACATGCTGTCACAGCACCCTGTTAATACAGGAAGTAATTAGTGAATGTTTTAAAAAATGTAACTTTAGCAAGGAACAATGTAGCTCCCTGAAGATGATCTTAGGATCGAAACATGTTGGAGCGATTTTAAATGTTTTAATGTAAAAAATTTTATGTATGTGCATTAGTTGGTGTGCTAATTAAATGATTCTGTCTGAATGTTTCAGTGTTCCCTCCACTTACCACAAATATTCATCTATCATCATGTGCTTCAAAAAGGAGCCCACTTGAAGCAACTGTATGAAAGGACTTGGGCTCACCTCTTAAAAAACCATCGCAAGACGGCCATTTAAAGCATATACAGCTGTAAAGGACCTTGAAATGCTGAGCTGTTTTCTTGGAAGTGATGCCTTATAGTCTTGCAGAAGAGTAGTAATGTTTTAGAGAGACCAGTTATCTAAAATGGGGAGGCTTGGGCCCCATATGGGGCTGTCATGCCATCGAAGTAGTTGCCTTAGTCAGTTTCTTCTTAAACATCAGTGCACTTCTACGAAACAAAGTTGCGTAACATTCCAGAAAACAGTAATCTGCTCTGTCACTGCAGTGGGCCTTCCCACAACACTTCACTTCCAGATGAACTCAATTCTCATATTCTTTACATTCTCCAGATTTTACATCACATCAGACATCTATATGTGATAACTTGTACAGATAGAAATACCCAAGATACAATATCATGCAAGTCTACAGGCCCTACACAGAACATCACACATTTACAGTAAATCGTATGATATCATATCAAGCCATGTCACACCACATATTGCACCATATCATTGACGGATCGATTGATTAACATTGGGCTTGAGCCCTTATGGTCCTGATAAACCTAGGCCTTATAGATGGGCCCTTTGTGCCCCATAATCTAATATCAACTCAGGAGAGCCAAATTCCTCTGCTGAAGTTCCAGATGGTCCCCAGACTTAAAACCTTAATGGATTCCGGGTCCAAGAAAGGAACCCAGATATAATTTTTTTTTCTCTCAAAAGTCCTTGTGAATCCCCTCCAGGTTCCCCAACAGGGCCCCTATGGAGAGGGAGGCCCATTTACAGGGCATTCTACATATCTTTCAGAAACCTCATCTTTCGTGTTCCCCAGTAAAGGAGCCCTCCCTGAGGTCCCCTTCATGGAATCCCTAGCAGAGAGATGCTCCACCACTACAGCCCTCCTTCATTCATCTATCAAAGTCCTCGGTATATGAGCTCCTCCCCCCACATACCAGGTTCCCTTTGGATGGAAAGGGGCCCCCATGGAGAGAGATGCCCATATCCAGAGACTTTCTTAACATATCTTCCAGGGGCCCCAGTGAAGGAGCTCCCCCTGAGGCCCCTCAGTATCATATCATATCATATATCATACCATATCATTTGATAAATACCTGAAAACTTTAAAACAGGCCTTCACTGTGTATATTTTGATGGCATTCAATGCAGTGTGCTTTGATAAATCATAATTAATATATATTTGAGCATCATGGATAACCATTTATTATATCCAACAATGCAATCATAATATTTACACAGCATGGAATTAGTTTCATATTGAAACATTTTTTACTGAAGTACATATATTTGCATTACATTTCAGTGCTTCATGTTTTAAGTTCTTGCACTTGGTAGAGACATGATGTTGACTAGCTGTAACTATTGTGATGGTATTAATCCCGTTGAGCTCTGACAAATCAATATTAACACATATACCATCAAAGATAACAATTTATTATAAACAAAAATGCATTGCTGAATATAACAAATTGTTGTCTTTGATGATAAAATGTATTTTCTTGATTTCAAACTTTCGCCATGTTCCGAACGTTGTATACTTTCTTCCAGGTAATTCCCCGGCGTCTGAATTTCATATGCCGACGTTTCGGAACACTCTGTCTCTTACATCTTCACTGGCAGGTAGGTATGAAGAATGACTGGGGTAGACAATGTTGGGGTATTTATACGGGTAAAGGTTTGGCTCGAAAATAGCCTGAGCCGATAGGAAGGACGGTGACAGGGTAGGGGCAGGTCAGAGTGGGTCGTTGCCCTCCACAGCCTGTTTCTCTACTCGGACCTGCCCCTACCCTGTCATCCTCCTTCTGATTGGCTCAGGCTATTTTCGAGCCAAACCTTTTCCCATATAAATAACCCAACATTCTCTACCCCAGTCATTCTTTGCACCTACCCGCCTGTGAAGATGGAAGAGACAGTGTTCCGAAACGTCGGCATATAAAATTCGGACGCCCGGGAATTACCCAGAAGCATACAACAAAATATATATTAATACTGAGTGTCACACTAAAGTCTTTTGCCATTTTGTGACACAATAAAATACAGTAGTCTACTTTATACAGAACCATACTGTACTTACACCGTACGTTGCAAGCTGAGAACCAGTGATTTGTCGAGTGTTATCCATCTTGCGCAGAACAATACGTTCTGCAACCTTACACACTGGCATGTCATCTTGAGGGACCACGGCCATGTTAGAAGCAGGAGCACCTCCTGCAGGACAGGATGCAGGAGCAGGGGAGGCACAACGTGGTAATTCCTGCTGAAGCTTGCTTTCCACTTCACGTATCTGAAATGAAGATCATTTTTATTTATTCTGGTTCTCTTTTGATGCAAGAATCCCACAGCAAAGCTACAGCTGTTGTATCATTATTCTTCTAATTTTCATTTTTTTATTTGAATTAGCTAGTTCTAACCAATTAAACTGGGTTCTTCTGGGGGGGGGGGGGAACTTGCACTCCCAGCAGCCCACTGATCAACAGACAGCCTGTCATAACATTATAAGTAGACAGAAGCAATGGATATTGCAAACAAAAATGAAATTATGTGTGTCATATTCATCCACACATAATACCGTAACACAGGCTAGGCTGTACAGACAGTAAGACACAAAGTACGAGGGTGAATCAAAAAGTAAAGGCAATTTTTAAATTATGCAGTAACAGGGACAGAGAGGAGCTGGTGCATTGCGTAGTATTGACAATGCCTGTTGAAGAGTTCAGCCATGCGCAGTACAGCACTCTGCCTTCAGTCGAGTGGCAGCAACGAGGGCGAAAACATGGACCCTCCTTTGCAAGATTGCACCATCAAAGAACAACGTGGCGTAGTGCGGTTTCTTAGGGCAGAAGGAGTGAAACCTGTGGAAATTCACTGTCGTATGTTGGCTCAGTATGGACAAAGCACCATGAGTCAACGAAAGTTTTATGAGTGGGTGGAAAGGTTTAAATCGGGTCGAACACGTGTTACTGATGAAGGTCGTTCTGGTCGGCCATCAACATCGTGCACACAAGACCACAAGAGCAGTCGAAAAGCTTCTTCTCCGCAGGAATACAGAAACTAGTTGAACAATATAACAAATGCACTGTGTTGCAAGGGGACTATGTAGAAAAATGATATGTAAAATTGCTCACAGTTACAACTATTAAAGCCATTAAATGCATTTTGCCTTTACTTTTTGATTCTCCCTTGTATATCAGGATACGAAACCAAAACATGCTGGACTTTTGACATGGTGCATCACACAGACAGGTGGTTGTCATTTTACTGAGACACACATCATATCTTTGTTATGAATCAGATACACAAGGGCTGTCCATAAAGAAACCGAAATTTTTTAAAATCCATTGCGTTACTTACAACTTAATCAAACCCGTCTCCTTCAAAGTACTCCCCTCCACTCTTGATACACCGCTCCCAACATTTTTTCCATTTCTGGAATGCATCCTGGAATGTGTTTTGTGGGATGGTGCGAAGGTCCTGTATTGAATTTTCTTCTATCTCCTCTACCGTCTGAAATTGGCGACCATTTAGTGAGGATTTCCACTTCGGGAACAAGAAAAAGTCCACAGAGACCAAATCTGGAGAGTAGGGCAGCTGGGGTACAACAGTTGTCTCATGCTTCGTCAAAAACTCATGGATAAGGAGTGACATGTACCAGATGTGGCATAAATTTTGCGGCAACATGACGCATCTACCGTTTTTTGGTCAAAATCAGGTGGCATGAACTTTTGCAGATTCCTACTTCTGCGGCAACTTCACGGACAGTTAGGCGAAGATTTTGACGAATCACAGCAAACACTATCTCAATGTGATTGTTGTCCATTGAGATGGAAGGCCGTCCAAATTTGGGGTCATCTTCGATGGACGTTCTGCCCGATTCAAGATGCTGGTACCACTCATGATATTGCGTACGGCTAAAACAATCCTCTCCATAAGCCTGTTGCAACATCTGAAAAGTCTCCGTACAAGTTTTCCCTATTTGAAACAAAATTTGATGCAAACGTGTTGCTCCTCAAGATCCTTCATTTATCAACTTGCAAAAAATCACCGAGAGTACTGAACACACACTCATTCAAGCGCATGTAACTCAATGATTAATTGACATGGAATGATGCTGCTACTGTCAGAATGTAGCTTGAAGTCCCTGCTACACAATGCCACCATCGTGAGCGTGCTGCGCATGCTTGCTGGCTCACTATTTCACAAGTTTGGTTTCTTTATGGACTGCCTATGTACATGTACGGACTGCAGTTAATAATGAACTTCTGTAAACATAATCAGAATTTTTGGGCACACTTTACAATGCCCATTCCGCCGATTTATGCCAATTAGTAGCATACCTTCTTTCGCAATCGTTCTCGATCACCTCTCAGACCTCCAAGAGCACCACGGGCTCGAGTAAGCTCCTCCTCTTGCCTGGACAACTGTTCCTGTAACGCAGCATTTTCTGCTCGCATTTGTGCCAACTCCTCGGCAAGTGCTGCCATCTGTAGACTATGACAAGAAGTTGCAGTCTCCTTGTTGAGAGGTTGGGATTCATTGGTATTGGGCAGTGGCTCCCCCATGGGGCTTTCAGCCTAAACATAAATACACAATTTGATGCTTGTGTGACTGTGCATCATTGATACAATAATATAAAAAGCATTTCAATCAGCTCAACACGTTTCGGGCGAGAATTTCGCCCATCCTCAGGAGCACTAGACTGTGTTTACAGCTTGTGGTATAAAGCACTGACCAGAAGCCTGGTCACCAGCAGGCAGCATCGTTGGTGCTTTATATCACAAGCTGTAAACACAGTGTAGTGCTCCTGAGAATGGGCGAAATTATCGCCCGAAACGTGTTGAGCTGATTGAAGTTATTAATAATAAATTATTATTGTTGCATCTAGTCGGCTTTTTATATTATTAAAAATATACATGCCTGACCACAAGAGTACACATCTATTTTAAACAAAGAATTAATCCTGCAGTTCTGTATTAACTTATTCTTACTTCAAACAACACTGTCAGTGGCTGAGATTACACAGCATCAACTGATTGGATTATTTATTGAGTAATCTAAAAAAGATGTGGAAGGAAGTCTGATTGGACACATTAAGCTGACATATTTCTGGAGTGAGTGAGGAAAATCATGAGAAACATATCAAAATGTCCAGTCTAGATTGACGGATGAATTTAGAACACACAAATATGAATAACAAGGGCTACTCACTCAAGTGCAACATCTGGTTTCAGATCAAGATGACAAAGTAATGGCAGGCAATTAATGTTACTGAGTTGATTGAACATCATTCCGGTAACAAAAAAATGGTTACCAAGGGCCGCTTAGGGGGAAACAACAGAGTATTCAGTAGCTAGCTACAGATATGCATTACTGTAGCTGGAAATGTCACCTCCTCTCCCTGCCGATGCTGGTTCTCACAGCAGTCCGCGCTACTTGAGTCTGCATCACCCAGCGTTCGATCACCGTCCAGAAGTTCCGAATCATCAGCCAGGTTTGCTGTCGAGCCTTCTGCCTCGCAGCGACTGACATCTGGTTCTTCATTCTCTGTATTGACCAAAATTGTGTGCAGGATACTCAACTAAGCACATGCAACATTACTGGTACTTCAGATCATTGGTTGACAGTACAAATCCACATCCTGAAAACTAATATCTTGAACCCTTAGGTTAAGATTTGGTATTAAAAGGTTCTGGCACCTTATAGAAACACTATAATTAATTCACGTTTCGGAAACAGAAGGACAGTATAAGCAGTCTGCTTGTATGTTCTACACAAAGTGTGATAATAAAATTAGAGTTCATGACTTTTTTAACTTAAACAAATTACATTTTATGAAAAACAGCCACAGGTGTTATGCAATTATCCATCATGCTCAGTTCAAAGAGGAGCAGAAAAGAAAATGGGATTGTTTGTATCAGGGAAACTCAATGAAAAATGACAGCCATTGTAAATTATAGTACATGCGAACAATAATGAAGCTGTTGCATGTCATTTTCCTATAGTCTGACTAGAATTGAGATGTCCATGGATTGAACATCTTAGCTAAACAGTCTTGCTACAATGCTTTGAAGTTTCCCTCTGTCCCTCTTGGGATATACAAATGGCTCAACAGAAAATAATCTACCTGTGCAAGATATCTATACAAGAAAAGCAAAGTTGTTTCTATACGTAATTAAGCACCGTGAGCCAGGATAGCTCAGTCGTACAGGGACTCGGTATGAACTGGACAGTATGGGGATCGAATTCTGATGGGAGGCAAGATTTTCTGCACCCATCCAGGCTGGCCCTAGGGCTTACCCAGCCTCCTATACAATGGGTACCAGAACTTTCCCGGGGGTAAAACTGTTGTGGCGTGCCACTGAACACCCATCCCTATCTAGCGCCGAGGTTAAAGAAAGAGTAGAGCCCCCCCACCTTCGTGGCCTTCTCTGAGGTGACCTTTACCTTTACTTAAGCACCATGCCATGAAGATATATGCAGGTTAGAGGTAAAGTGCCATGCCTTCTTTATCCAAACATAACACAAAGGAAAGCAGTTGATCTCATGCACTGTGTACTTTGCCCTCTAATCTTCTTCTTCTTCTTGAGGTGCTACAACTTCAGAGAATTTTTAACTTTTCACCATGCATAGCTTTAACTTTGCTTTTTATTTACCAACATATGCACAAATTTCTAAAATACAATGTAAAACCTCAATTGGTTGAAACATTAAAATTACATTCAAGGCTTCGACATGTTTCGGTTTTTTCTTTAAACCATCATCAGGGAGCTACTTTTTTACACTAAAGTTACTTATATGCTGTACTGTTATATTATATTGCGGTGGCGTGGTGGCAGCATATCATGTCGTATGTGAGATTGATGATTCACTTCACAGTCTTGCAGCCTGCTTACACACATAATCTGATTGCATCTTCACTCCACCAACTTTAACCAACAAGACTGATGTAGCATGTTCATCTTCAATTCTGAGATCCACATACAAGAAAACACAATGTCATAACCCAGAATACCACAATCTAAACAATCACCTGTGCAAAAACCTGAAAGCTTACCATAATAAATTATATAGTGCAATAAACAGAAGTGGAATCATTTACCAGATACGTCATCTTCTTCACGTATTACAAGCGCCCTTTGTCGGTCGATCTTACGGCTCAACTCAGCAATGACAGAATGCAGCTCAGTGAGCCTCTCTTCATAACGCTGTGCTTGTAACTCTGCCCGTTCTTCTGTCTCAGCTACCAAACGGAGTTTCTCCAGCTGTTAGTATACAAACATAAACCATGAATTAATGGTAAGAAGTGGTATTATCCCTTGCTCACATAATGAGTGATATGACTGTCGGTAAATGCCTGGATACCTCATGGATACGGCTCTCTCAGTCTGATATACTTTCTTAGATACAGTACTTCAGAAAAATTTAAAGATCAAGATATATAGAACTATAATTTTGCCTGTTGTTTTGTATGGGTGTGAAACTTGGTCGCTGACATTGCGGGAGGAAAGGAAGCTGAGGGTG
>Ga0131853_10017831_pt1 | contig 12929 bp, 7 predicted proteins | sample TergutLab28metaG_FD_92764 | JGI IMG/M metagenome (GOLD analysis project Ga0131853, IMG submission 92764) | Labiotermes labralis P1 segment gut microbial communities from Petit-Saut dam, French Guiana - Lab288 P1 (version 2) (version 2) | ecosystem: Host-associated > Arthropoda: Insects >...
CTCCTCCTCCTCCTCCTCCTTCTCCTCCTCCTCCTCCCACATCCCACATTTGTGTTTGTCATTCACTTAGTATGTTGACATGTACTTGAATTCCAGTAGCTGATACACCACCACTTAATACAGTAGTCATTCATGTATTACATTCTTTTGTTACAGGATGGAGTTTTGGTCGATGAGTTTGGTCTGCCTCAGATACCGGCTTCGTAAGAGTGTGTTGCTTTGTTCAGAGTTTGTAAATATTGTACCATCCTATGTTTTAAGGTTGAAAGCTAATTGAATGAGAGAACCATTAAAACACATTATTCACTTCCATTTCATGTAGATATATGAAAGAATAATATGTCCTAGTTTTTTAAAAACATTTTGTATGAATTGTTATCTGCAGCCATTTGTCCACACTCTGAAGATTCTTGCAGTCCTGTCTAATTGCTTGTAGGCTGTGAAGACCATATATGAGAGTCAGTCTGTACATACAATTGCTTATTTTTCCTTCTTACTTATGGTATGTATATATGGATATTGTACTAAAACATTGTTTTAATGTGAATAACTTTGTTATGAATAATTTCCTTGACACTACTTTTCATACAACAGCAGATTCATTCTTTTCAGTTTGGCTTAAATTATAACATACAACACAATGAATATTCAATAGTCCACATTGTAACATCCTATATATAGTACTTGTTTCTTGGAACATGCAAGTCATACTTGCAAGGATCAGAACTGGCCTTTGATGGATAACTGTTTTGCCATCTTTGTGGTCAAAGAGTTTGGAACTGCACTGCCAGGTAGAATGCTTCAGTTGTGAACTGCATGTGACTGGCTCTAACACCAGTTCTGTAAAGTACCTGATTTTGATTTATTCCATGTGTCTTACTGAATAGTATTCCAGAAGCTGTAACTGTGGATGCAGTCAGTGGAAGGAGAGGCTAGTTTCATTCACTCCGTGACATAATTAAGAGTTTTTTCTCATTTGTGTTATGCCTATATGTCTATGTACTGGATCTATTACAAGATATTCTTTAATTTAGTTTCTTGTGTAACAGAATCTCATGAATACTTTTCACTCACAGCAGGGAGAGAAAAGATTTGACATAACATGTTTCAAAGGTCTGTGGAATGAAGTAATGCTTTTTACTGACCATTCCAACCATCATATTTTTAGGTGCATTCTCAAATTTGTGAAAAGCGACTATTACTTTTGTTATGTCCATTCAGCTTTCCCTCTGCATGGAACACTTTGGCTCCCACTGGATAGATTTTCTTGAAATTTGATGTTTAAGTATTTTTAAAAAATCTGTCAAGAATATTCAAGTTTCATTAAAATTGGATAGGTACTTTACAGGAAGACAGTGTACATTTTTGATCATATCTCGCTCAGTTCTCTTTAGAATAAAAAATGGTTCAGTGAAAGTTATGGAGAAAGTCGAAACACACGTTTGATGTTCAATTACTTTCTTTTGATAATTATGCCATTTATGAGATACCGTGGAAAAATATTGTAGATTGGAGCAGGCCACAAATGACAATATGGCACATGCACGTTGTATGCTGGATGCCTAGGGCTACAAATACACACTCAGGTTGTGTAATACTTATTGCTTTTCTGCTGCAACAATAGTTGCATGAATGTGCCTCAATGTTCATTATACGTTCATTGCCACTCTTGTTACAGAAGTGTAGGGAAAAATTTAAATTACAGTTACAGCTCCTTTGCTTAGTACACGTCTTACTTCCCTTGTAATGATATTCCATTCATATATTTGAGTTTTTTCTCCAAGTATTTGTTTAGTTATATATTACCATTTATGGCTTTGATGCTGAATCATGCTGGATTGATAATGAATGCCACATGTGATTTGCCTCACTATGCAGTAGTACCAGTTCTGTTTCACACCCAGAACATGCAAGTAAAGTTTTGTTTTTTAATTTATTACAATGTTAATGCTTTCCATTCCTTCAGATGTAAATAGTATACACATAATGCATGCTGCAATGCATAACTTTAATAATGGTGACTTTTGTTTGAACAAAATTTACGTGGTAGATTTAGTGTACATTCAAGTATGTGAAGTTAATATTTTGTATAATAGTCTTCTAGAAATTTGTTTCCAGAAGAAAAAGTCTTCAGAAGGGGAGGATAATTTATTCCTTCAATTTTGCTCTGTCTTATTCTCAGTATTTTGCAAAGGATGTTTTTCTTCCTTAATTGTTCTGTTATTAGTTCCAGCAAATCACTCAGTTCATTTTGTCATTAGCCAGTTCTGATTCCATTATCTCACTCAGTGCCTTTCAGCATTAGCCAGGAGTTGACTGAGTGCATTTCATGTTAGCCAATTCTGATACCAGCATGTCCTTCAGTTTCTTTCATCATCAGCCAGTTTTGATTCCAGCAACTCGCTCAGTTCCTTTCATCATTAATCAGTTCTAATTCCAGGAGCCTACTCAGTTCGTTTCATTATTAGCCAATTCTGATACCAACATGTCGCTCAGTTCCTTTTGTCATTAGCCAGTTCTGATTCCAGCATCTTGCTCAGTTCCTTTCATCATTTGTCAGTTCTAATTCCAGGAGCCTACTCAGTTCATTTCATTATTAGCCAATTCTGATACCAGCATATCACTCAGTTCCTTTTGTCATTAGCCAGTTCTGATTCCAGCATCTCACTCAGTTTCTTTCATCATTTGTCCTAATTCCAGGAGTGTACTGAGTTCATTTTCTCATTAACCAATTCTTATATCAGCATGTCACTCAGTTCCTTTTGTCACTAGCCAGTTCTTATTCCAGCATCCTGCTAAGGTCCTTTCATCATTACCCTGTTCTAATTCCAGGAGTTCACTCAGTTCATTTCATTATTAGCCAATTCTGATACAAGCATGTCAGTTAGTTCCTATCATCATTAGTCATTTCTTGTTTAAATTATGTTGCACCATGACAAAATTTGTAAGCACCTTGCTTATCTGTTACCAGGGGTTTGTGAGCTTTGCTTTCAAAATTTGTTTATGTGTAATTTTAAAGTGGGTTGTTTTCAGAATAGTTTTTATTTGTACTTTTTATTCTTTTGTACCAGTTATAATGATTTACAAGATTTTGGTTTTTAGTGTTCTGATCTATAAATATTGTTTTTCCCCATATCCGTGGTCTTTATGCTGGCCCTCTTGCAATTTGCATTTCATATCACATGTCTGGCCCTGTTAACAGTACTGAAATTGCACATGGAACTGACTTTGCTCATTGTACCACAGGTTTTCCTGTGTCTTGTGTTTTGCTAATATGTACCTCAGATGCCTTGAAGCCATCAAATTCTGTGCAGCAATCTAGTGACACTCTCTCTCTCTCTCCCCCCCTCCTCCATTAAAAGTGTATTCAAGAAATTATCCATGTGTAATTCCATTAGATATTGATATGAACAGACCACAAGCTAGCTGATAGCCATGAAATCTGCTCCCCACACTTCATTTACACTTACATTGCAGTTTGAAAAATGAAATACTAATTAACAGAACAGTGTGGAAGATTAGGGATTTTGTATCCAACCCTGGGTTATATCACTGATTTCCAAACTTTCTCAGTTTATGGAGCCCCAGGATTTTATGCTATCTGAGACCAGTGTAAACAGTTATCTTTTATACCATAATTTGAACTAGGAACATTATCACTGATGGTACATATTTGTATCAAAGATTGGGAGAAAAGTGTAAAATTAAGAAAATTCTATCCATTAACAGAATTTCTTATACTAATTATATAAGACTCTGACTACTGAATTCTATTGGCAGAACACAGTATTCTGCAGGAGCATAGACTGGAAATCATTGAAATGAGATGTACTTGTTCGTATATGATGCTGAGTGTTACAGACCATGAATATACAGTTGTAATGGTGTTTTAGTTGGTGCATAGAGTAAAGGCTGCAATGCATAACTTTAATAAAGGTGACTTTTGTTTGAACAAAATTACCTGTAGCTTAGTTTATTTTATTGACAGGTTCGGAAATACTGGAAATTTGAACTTGAAGCAAGGTCTCCATTCTTATTGGGCCCTTTGGAACAGGTCTTATGATAATGATATACATTTGGAGACATTTTAAAATGCATCTCTGTCCTGTAGAAGGGTCCTACAGCCTGGCCTAAAGGGTTCAAGTGCATGAACATTTTACATTTATCACATCATCCTGTTTTGGTCATACATATTGATCATCATCAGGTAGAATAATACAGATACAAAGAAAAAAATGCTACATCAGAGGCCTCTCCTACATAATCAATCTGCTAAAAGTATATTTGATATTATTCCTGAAAGAGGAATAATAAAAAGAAGCAATTAAGACGTGAAAATCAGTAGAATTTTTCCATAAAATTTGTCCTAAATCAAAACTCGTAAGTGAGCCTCGTACTAGGATACCGAGGATAAAACTCTGTGTATCTGTTTTATATCTGTTTCATAACAAAGCCATTGTCTAGAGTGAGGAGATGTTTGTACCTCGCCCAACCCTCAAGGTGGAGGACCATCCCTTATCTGTCAGGGACTACTTATTCAATATAGTTGCAGCTACCCTCCACATTGGTGGCTGTTCCTCCATCCACAATCTGAGGATGAATTTTATTGCCATTGCTTTGCAATTTTGCTTGAGAGTATGCCATTACAAGAGTTCAGGTAAACCAGAATGGCTTGGAATTAAATGGTATACATCAGCTTTTGGTTTACAGTGAAAAAATATTGGGCGAAAGCATACATTATCTTTTGAAACACACGCGATTTAATAATTGCTAGTAAGTGGATTGGACTAGAAGTAAATACTGACAAAACCAAGTATGTGATTATGCCTCAAGATTAGAATGAAGGATGAAGTCATAATATAAAGATTGATAATAGCTCCTTTGAAAGGGTGGAACAGTTGAAATAATTAGGAGCAACCTTCACAGATCAAAATTCTCTTCAGGAGGAAATTAAGAGCAAATTGAAGTCTGGGAATGCTTGCTATCATTCTTTGCAGAATCTGTCTTCCATTTGGTTATCGGAAAATATAAAGATTAAGACATTCAGAACTATAATTTTGTCTGTTGTTTTATTTGGGTGTGAAACTTGGTCACTCACATTGAGGGAGGAACATAGGCTGAGGGTGTTAGAGAATAGGTTGTTGAGGAGAATATTTGTGCCTAAGAGGGACAAGGTAACAAAGGAATGGAGAAATCTGCATATTGAGGAGCTAAATCTGTATTCCTCACCCAGTATTGTTCAGGTAATCAAATTGAGAAGAATGAAATGGGCAGAGCATGTAGCACATATGGGGGAGAGGAGAGGTGCATACAGGGTTTTGGTGAGGAAACCTGAGGGAAAGAGACCACTTGGAAGACTTGGGCATAGGTGGTAGGATAATATTATGATGGACTACAGGAAGTGGGATGGGGGGCATGGACTGGATTGATCTGGCTTAGGATAGGGACAGGTGGTGGCTACTTGTAAAGATGGTAATGAATCTTTGGGTTCCATAAAATATGGGGAATTTCTTGACTAGCTGAGGACCGGTTAGCTTTCCACGATGGACCCTGCTCCATGGAGTAAGTAAGTAGATAAAAAAAACTGCAGACCAAAAGGCAGAAGGCACCAGGGGAGACCTTTAAAGAGACTTACAGAAATGTGAGACTGGAACAGGTCAACAAGTGGCCCAGCTGAATGTTAGCTAGATGATGATGATAAATCTAGTTAAGAGATGTTTCTGTATGTTGTACTTCTACTGTAAGGATATGAACATGCAGCTGGCACTGATCAAGCAACCTCAATTATCTATGTGTTTGAATTACACACAGAAGTTATTTTCTGTTGTACAGCGTATTAACTCAGGCACATGAACACCCAGACTTACTGAGCATACTGTGTTTCTGGTAAAAATGTTAGATATTTGCTGTTTTACATTATCGTATGTGAACAAGAGTAGTTAGAAATGAATTCGATTGTACCACGTGTGACATATAGAGGATGAGTTGTGCCACTATAGCACTGTGTATGTTTCATGTTCTGTCAGTACCTGACAAATATGTGTGACTGAAACATGTAGTAGAAAATAAAAAATGAACATGCAGAGTTAATGTGATGTGTTTGTGTGGACTGCATTACTAGTGCTTCAGTTGGACTCATAACAGTATCTCCAACATGTTGTAAATAAATAAATAACAGCTTTCAAGTGGCGATTGGTGTTTAAAACTGGCATTTTATTCTCCCTGAAGGTGGTACACTTGTACGGAAACATGTTGGAGATGCTCCTTTAATGTTTGTATTGATTAACCCTGTGACGCCGGAATTAAATCCCCCCCCCCGGCGCTTTAGTGGCCGTTCGGCTATTTAAAGGGCTCATTGCTCGACATATATGTCATTCGGCGGCTAAGGGTTAAGAATGTACATTTAGTTGTAATAAATGGTTTACTTGGACATAAAAAATACATGGAATAGACAACCTTAAAACCCTAACAGTATATTAATTTGTGATGATGTCATATGAAGTGTCCACAGTATGAGGCATCCATTCTGTTAAGGTGAGTGAAAAATGACATGAGATGCTTTACATTACATGTCACTGATCCAACAATTCACACTATGCCTGTGGATGTGAAACGTATATCATAATTCATGATTGATGAGCAGTCATGTCATAGGAATACAGAACACACTCATTAAACAATAAAACTCAGAATATGTTAACACTGATCAAGCAACCTCAACATTATGTACAGAATACATCGTTTGTTTGATTTTATTTTTAATGAAAGTGGGTGTCATAATTTATAACAAGAAAAACTTTGGCAGCTATATGTAAAAAGTGCCTGCTATCAAATAATAATGTATCATACATAAGTGAAGTATGTAAAAAGTAAAGTGTGCTGTATTTGCTTCATGCAATGTTACTTATTTGATCTTTGATTTACATATATTTAACTGGCTTTGGAATTCAGTGCTACAAAATGTATCCGGAAATATGAACAGAATTTGATGCTTTGTATGTACTCATAAAATTTGTGTTTAATTTCAGAAATGGTAAGTAAATTCTACTTTGTAAATAAACGTATCAGACACATTTTGTGTGCTTTTATGATTCCTTTAGAATGCCCTCCATACAACGTCTATTTGTAATGATATGGTATAGCAGAAGGACAAGTCTTACTATTTTGATATGGTAGTTTACAGTATTTGTATGCATAGGCAGGGAACATCCAAGAAAACAGCAAGTATATGGACTGGTGCGGGCTGGGATAGCATAGTCGGTATAGGGATTTGCTACGGCTGGACGGTCCGGGGATCGTATCCCGGTGAGGACACGATTTTTCCGCACACGTCCATATCGGCCTTGGGGCCAACCCAGCCCCGAGCCTTTCCCGGGGGTAAATAGGCCGGGTCGTGGCGTTGACCACCCATCCCTATTATGGCACCGAGTTTACAGAAAGAGTAGAGCTGTACCTCTACTCCCCCGTTGGGCTTTCGTGGCCTGTTCCAGGGTAAACTTCACCTTCATGGGCGTGGTAAGCTTACAAGAGTGGAAAATCTCTGTGTTGTTCAAAATTCTCCTGCAAACTAAACGTGGATGTAAGATACGCTTTCGTGCATTAAATTAAAAATTAGTTTTTTTTTTTTTTATTAAGTACTTAATACACAAGCATGTCTTTAAAGTTAACTGGTTGGCGGTCTGTGCAGTCTAATGACTAAATATTAGTCGAGTGGCACATATACAGTGCAATGGCACGATTCTAGATGGCATATGCAGTGACTTTTAACTGGACACGAGTTCCACAAGTGGTCACAGATGGTAGAAGATGTTCGCGTGTGGCGAACAACTTACTTTTGATACTACGCACGAGATTGCGCAGAAGTCAACGCTAAAGTAATGGAGTGAACGAAGGAATGGAAACTGAACCAGTTGATCAAGTTAAGTGAAGGCAAGATGGCAGAAAGTAAGGGAGCGTTACTCGCAAAATCTGTACAAAAACATGCTGGAAGAGCGAAGGAAAAGGTAAGACTCGTTGACAATTCCACAGAATTACGAATAATACAATTGCGTGTACAAGTTTAATTTTAAACGCTGTTTAAACCATGTTTTAATAGGTACAGTTGTATATTTCCGTATGAGGTCTGCCGCTGGTAAAATTATTCTACATGTAAAAAAAAAATTTAGTGTAGCGTTTATTTTGCCTATTTTAAGGTGCGGTCAAGTGAAGAAATATATACTAATTCTGTGCATTTAAATTAGTTAGGTTTTACCAAAGTATTCTGCCTGTGGAGGTCGAATTAAATGTAGATAATGTGAATTTTTAACGTAAATCTCTGAACAGTTTATTTTGCCATAAGGGTTCGGCGAAAGTAACTCGATATTTTGAAGTCTTGTGCATAATTAGTTTCATATTTTAAGAAATGTGAAAGTAACATTTATGGCATATATTATTTCAGTGCATAGAAAAAAAATTGTAAATCAGGCGGTATATTTGACATGTGTGGCTAATCATATTGTGTATACGCATTTTAGTCCGTCTCGTTCACAGTAATTTCTGTAATTGGATCCGTCAGCGATATACTTCTAACCGGCGGCTAAGGACCTCTGTTCACTACAGTGAAAAAATTACAAACTAAAAGCCTCGCAGTATATATGCGTACTTCCCAGGACGACATTTACTATCCCAGGCTCATCGAAGAATAATATATCCTGTTGTAGGTACATAAAATGTTCAATTTTATGTTTGTAGTTCCGTGCAACGTAATTCTAGGTTGAAGAAATCCAACAAGATGCAACTGTATGGCGATATTTATTTACTGCTAAATAACTCTACATGTTTCGGGCGTCCATCGCACCCATCATCAGGAGTACATAAAACTGCAGTTGCAGCCTCTGGTACAGATGATAACTCTCTGGGAAGCAAACTTCTTCAAGTGAAGAACCTTGCTTCCCAAATAGTTATGATCCGTACCAGAGGCTGCAACTGCAGTTTTATGTACTCCCGATGATGGGTGCGATGGACGCCCGAAACATGTAGAGTAATTAGCAATAAATGAATATCTCCATGCAGTTGCATCTTGTTGGATTTCTTCAACCAAAAAATGTCCAGTTCGCCTCTTCATATCGTCCCTAAAGCCGTTGAGTGTAATTTATTTTTAGGTGCTGCGTAGAATTACATTAATTCGGTTACGTTTGTAGTAGGAAAGGGCTTGAATGTGTCTTAATACATGTACATGCCATGTTTATGACTGTGATTGCCTCTGCCATTTGGGAGTGCTCGTAGTGTCATCATATATATTAGAGCTATGACCATTGCTATTGCTGCTGCAATTGAAATGCGTGCTGTGTTCTGTCCATCCGTCGTTAACACGATTTGCCTTATTGTGCGTTGCCGTTTTTGTATGTAGAAAATTAAAGTTGTATTTTTATAGCAGACGTCTTAAAGAATAGAGAGTGGAGTAGGATGTGTAAGTAGACTTTCAGAATCTTGTCTCGCAGTTGAGTTCGTATTACAATTTTAAAATTAAAATTGCATCCACATGATTTCGTTTAAAAGTTTCGGGAACTTTCGAAAGCGTCATTATATAACGCGTTATGAATGAAACATTTCGTAGAGTACCGTTGTTAATGCTCCATGAAATTGTTTTGTTATTGAGCATGGAGAACGGAGGAATTCTTCAGTTACTGCATGTTCGTCGACTGCGGACAGGAAACGCAACGTGGACTTGACCTTAACTGTGCTGGTCGGTGGTTGGGGTGGTTAAATCAGGGGGCGTATCCAGAAGCTAAGGTCATCTTACGCAACAAGTATTCACCTGTACGTGTGTGTTGGCGATATTTAATCGCCTTTACCTTAATTATGTGCTTTCGCATGGTATTTCTTCTTCTGTTTGTACAAACTTGAGGTTATCGACAGACAGATGTAATGAGGCAGCAGAACTTGAAGAACGAGAAATCGTGGTTCGTGCGGTTTTGCGTACAGTTCACGCGTATGTGCATGAAGCCCTAGCAGTGTACCAGAAGTGCTCGCTGGAAATCGTTACCGAAAAGCCTGCAAACCGTGATTACGGCGTGTAGTATTTCCAAGTCGCCTGTTTTAAATAAACTGTGGGCTTCTTTTCATTTCACGTAACATTTGCGCCAACGTGTCATAGAATAATGTAGGCAGTACATTTACTATATTCAATTTAACGTCTGGAATTTTTGACAATGCAAGTGAGTTGTTTCCTTCTTTTATTTTAGTATCGATAACTGACTTACCTCTTTGACTGCTATGCATTTTACAAATTTAAACACGAATGCACGTCGCGAAATGATTTTCTGACTGCGGTGAATATGAATAATACTATTTTGTGGGATGTGACACCGTGTATCTCTGTAGGTGAAAGGTGGTAATGGCTCTGTTCACGCCATGAAGACGTACAGGGGGAGAATAGATATAGTTCCACCCCTTCTTGTCGTCGGCACTAGATGGGAGCGGTCAGCTTCACACCCTGACCGCTTTACCCCCTGGGAGATAACACCTGATACCCATTAAATAGCAGGCTGGGCGGGTCCCAGAGCCGGTCTGGACGTTACAGAGAAGAGAAGAATCTCTAGCATGTGCTGGAAATCGAACTCCTGATTGCCCACCTATCCGGCCTCTAGATTTTTCGGTAGAGGGATGCCTTTTTCTTAAAAGTCTGCGGCCGCTTCATAGAGTAGCTCCCCTTTACGGTAGGGGTACACAAATCTCCCAGAAGTCTAGTAGTCACCTCCAGTTCTAGGCGCCTGAAGTGTGACATGCAGCAGTTCGAACTGGGGACCCACAGTTGTGGAGTGGCCCGTGAACCTGACTGTTATCAGGCACTTTTTGTTTGATGCATGTGAACTGGTACTCATGATGGCAAATCTATTATGCACCACAGTACAAAATTTACTTGCCCACGTGACTAGGCTGTCGAGATTGGTCCACCTCTGCCGTACGAAGTACTGTGTGAGATCCGAAAGAAATTCTCAAGAAGGAAAGCCGGCCGATTGAAAATAAGAGAGACTGTGCTCGAAATATTTCATGGAATTCACTTGACGTTCGGACAGTAACCGAGGTTTGTTGCACAGTGTACTGGATTAAACTGGCCGGAATATGGCACTCATAAACGCGGTAAAGAATCTTTGATTTCCATAAATGATAGGGAATATTTTGACAACTGACCGACTTCGTCTTTACAAGAAGTTCCCTTCATAACGTAGGTATTCACAACGAAAAGGATTTGAAGCCATGTAGCACACAGTCTTTCTACACGAAATGTTTTAGGTAAATATATGCAGGGGTAATAAGAGATTTTCCCCTGTTCCACAACAGCCAGACAAGCTCCGAAACCCACTTAGCCTCCTGTTAATTGGGTGCTGGTTGGGCTTTCTTTTGAGATAATGCGGCCGGAATATGAAGCTGACCACTTACCTCTGTCCAGTGCCGAGGTTAGGAATTGATGGAGTAATATCTCCATTCCTTCGTATACTTTAATGGCGTGCAAAGGTACTGGCGTAGCTAGGAATTTTGGCGCCCGGGGCAAGTGATAACAATGGCCGCCCCCAGCAGAATCTGTTAATTTTAAAAAGTCACAATAATTTACTGAATTTTCCGTCATTTGGCTCATTAACCTAAAAGTTCTTAAGCACATAAAATCCTTTTTTTTTTATTTAATAATGCTCATTTTGTCGCTGCGGGCTGCCGTACTGTTGTGCCCCATGTCGTCCTAGCTACGACCCTGCAGAGGGACAGTTTGGAAGTCGATTACAACTTGTAGTGCCACCTGTCCCGCACTACCTAAGTTTGTCGAAAACCCGTTCATGATTTTGAAATATGTAGGCCCAACATTACGACGGACAGACACAGCGTTACAGTTGTATGTAATGCACTGCGTGCAAACAGTGCGTTATAATGCAGCGACTGGAACCTATCTGTCGTGTGTGTATACTGTGTATATATACAGAAGGTTAATAATATACTACATTTTGTATTGTCGCGTTCGCAAAATTGCGCAAAGCGACTATTCGTCATATTTGTCTGCCTGTCCGTCCGCATGGAACAACTCGGCTACCAGTGCATGGATTTTCATGAAATTTGACATTGGAGGATTTTTAGAAAATCTGGCGAGAAATTCAAGTTTTATTAAAATCTGCCCACAAAACGTGTACTTTACACGAAGACCTATGTACATTTTTTATATCTCGCTGAATTCTTCTTAGAATGAGAAAATTTCCAGGCAAAAGTAGCAGAGAAAATCAAAACACATTTTACGTTCAATAACTTTTTTCCTGAAAATCGTGCCCTTTATGAGATAATGTTGAAAAATATGGTAGAGCCAGACTGACCACAGATGACATTATGGCGCATGCGCTTTGTATGCTGGATAACTAAGGCTACACACAGAATATGTAATACTTATTTATTTTCCACGACAACAATGGTAATGCGAACTCGCCTCGGTGTCACTTTTAGGCGTATTCGCACATTGCCCGTCTTGTTTACTCTCGCATTGGAGTTAAGTGAAGGTAAATTTGTCTCTGTCTTCACCATGAAGCCTTCTTAACTTGGGCAATAGTTGTAGGTGAGTGGGCAGCTACATGTACCGGCTGCCGTATCCCCGGGAGAGAACCCTGGTACCCCATAGCCGGTCTGGACTTTTGGAGAGGAGTTAAACCTCTTGCCTCCGAAGAGTTGAATCCCTGATCGTTCAGACCGTAGCGTAGTGGCTATATCGACTACGCTGTCCTGGCTTCCTCGCGGTGAATTGGGACTGTTGGAGTGTGGCCTCTAGTGGTCCCATTGTCCGTCCATGATCCGAATAGTAGACGAATGTGGGGTCTTCGTTAATGATGGTTGACAGGAAGGAACCGACCTAATGTACTCAGAGAAGAACTTGTCGTTCTTGCCATTTTGTCCATCATGAATTCCGAATGGACTGC
>Ga0131853_10017832_pt1 | contig 12928 bp, 9 predicted proteins | sample TergutLab28metaG_FD_92764 | JGI IMG/M metagenome (GOLD analysis project Ga0131853, IMG submission 92764) | Labiotermes labralis P1 segment gut microbial communities from Petit-Saut dam, French Guiana - Lab288 P1 (version 2) (version 2) | ecosystem: Host-associated > Arthropoda: Insects >...
ACCTCTATCATTGCAGTCTACACAACACAACAAGTACTCGCTAGCTCCTGAAGATGGACGTATTAACGTCTGAAACATGTTGAGCAATATATAATAAAGCAAGTGTCATCTAGTTGGTCAACCGTCATTCAAATAATTGTAAATACTTTGGTTATTGCTTATAACATGTACTACTACTACTACTACTACTACTATTACTACTACTACTACTACTACTACTACTACTACTATTACTACTACTACTACTACTATTACTACTACCACTAATAATAATAAAGTCCTAGAAGTGATAAAATTAATGAACAACACGTATAAACCCAATACGTCTACCCTTTCTAGAGGAAACAGAATTTAAATTCCCATCGCAGTGCGCAATACAGTCTGACAATCGAACAGTACGAATTGATTTGCTTATAATTAAATTAAAACCGAAAGATAAATTAAAGCTGAGCACCTTACTGCAAAAGGTTTATGAGACCACTTAATGAATGAATAACTAAAATGGCAGTATCATCCATTAGTTCATCTTCTCTTAATTTAACATACAAATACAAAATTACAAAAGAAAGAACAATATCTAAACTACAGGTCTTGTTGGATGTGACGCAGATTGCTGTGCTGCATACCCACCAACATTTCAAAGTACCTTGCCGCCTCTATTTTGGACGTTTTGTCTTTCCACAAGACAGTAGGATTCATATTAACCACCGTCAGTGGCTCAAATCTCATAAGAAATTAACGTGTTAGCACTATATTGTAATGAGAAGCAGTCAAAAATTTTTATACTTAACGAAAATCTTTAGAAATAATGCAGTTTTTTATACGCCTTTCAAAGTTATATTTACATCTTTTTCTTTTTCTATGACGCAACAGCCCCTAGTGGGCCAAAAGCCTCCTCATTATCGAGGATTCACGATCACACTCAGACGCACCACAGTCGGTAGGACTCCTCTGAACTAGTGATCAGCCCGACGCAAATACCTCTAGCTGACAACACACAGCACTCACAAAAGACAGACACCCATGCCTCCGGCGGGACTGAAACCCACAATCCCAGCAAGCCACCGGCCGCAGTACCACTCCTTAGACATCGCGGCCACTGGGATCGGCATATTTCTTGCAGTCTATCGGCAGACAACAGGAAAACTGTGAGTGACCATGGACCTTGTACTGCTGAAACACTTAGGCTATATTTTTATGCAGTAACGAAGAATAAGCAAATTAAAAACAAGTAAACAAACAAATCATACGTAAATACACGAGGGAGTTCATTTAAAAATGAACACAATTTACGGAGTTCTTGTCCCCAAGTAATGGAAACGCGACCGTTTCTAACGCCATTGGGCACGATTCTGTTTGAAAATTTTCAAAGAAAAAGTGCTGATTAAAAATATCACTTGAACAGCAAATTTATCGGAAAAAATACAGTCCACTGAATAATTTACACTGGTTTATATCGTAGCTCTAGACGTGCAAAATCTCAAGTACTCCTCATGTAAAAGCAAAGGTAAAGTTCACCCTAGCACAGGTCACGAAGGCCCAGTGTGGGAGTAGAGGTATAGCTCTACTCTTTCTTTAACCTCGGCGATAGGTGGGGTTGGGTGGTCAACGCCACGCCGCGGCCGCTTTACCCCCGAGAAAGACCCGGTACCCTTTGTATAGGAGGTTGGATGGGCCCCAGGGCCGGTCAGGACGGGTGCGGAAAATTTCATTCTCACCGGGAATTGATCTCGGGCCGTCCAGCCCGTAGCGAGTAGTTATGCCGACTACGTTTTTTTACAACTTAAAAAAACTGTTCTTAATACTGCTGGACCATCGAGCATTCGGAATTACACGTTCCCGGCTACAATCAGACGTTTTTGTAAAGAATGCCACGGCTCTGAGGTCCACCAGCTTCCTATCCTTAGAGTAACGGGAGGCTCTTCCATCGGGAGCAGAGCGGTCCGGGCGTGAACCTCATCACTGGGCTCTATCTACTGGTGCTCTACTACACTACCGCATATCGTTATGCCGTGGTACTTATGTACTTAAGCCGACGGAAACTTAACCTTAACCGAATCCTCGTACCCTTTTGTTTTATTTAATGACATCAGTTTTTTCAGTTTTTACGTTATTCGTTCTTTAAATTCCTGTACTACAGATAGGCCCACATACATTCTGGTACACAGAAAAAATGTTATCTCGGGTACAGCTATTTATATGGATTTATGGTGTACTTTGCCGATCCCAGTGGCCGCGCGGTTTAAGGCGTGGGTAGGCGGCCTCTCGCTCGCTGGGACTGTGGGTTCGAATCCCGCTGGTGGCATGGATATCTGTCTTTTGTGAATGTTGTGTGTTGTTCTGGTAGTAGAGGTCCCTACGTCGGGCCGATCACTCGTCCAGAGGAGTCAAACCGAATGTGGAGTGTGTCTGAGAGTGATCATGCAGCCTCGATAATGAGGAGGCCATGGCCCACTAGGAGATGTTTATTTTATGACGCTGTCAGTGTCGCGTCTCGCATTTTGTAGTATCGAATTATTGGGTGACTGGCGAACGGTGAGTTACGCAGGATGAGGTCGTAGACTAATCGAGGGCGTGAAGTCCAGCAACACCTGACTGAGAGTAGCTGGGTGTCTGTGTCGAAATTCAAACCGGTTACTTACAGAACAAAAGTACACAGTGCTACAGATGCACCAACTTGATCCGTCTAGTTTACAGATATCTGCACAGCACACAAATGTGTAAACCGATTGATATTTGCTTAATAAAGTACAAAGCACTTGAAGGTCCACCTGTAGAAGCGGGAGTTGCTACAAACCCGTAAAGATACCCAGTAAATTGTAACTAATATTTCAGTGGTCAATGTCCGATAATTAAAAGTAAGAATAGCCATAAAATAATTGTACAGTTACAAGAGAGATATAGAATTTATTGAACGAATTTCGTATTGTCTTAGGGCGTCGTCTGCTAGGTTTGCGGCAGAAACCCGAACCAGAGAGAAACAAAGTACTGTATACATTGGCGTCGCGTCGCACATTACCTTTCGAGTAGAAATTCAATATAAATTATTAAGCATAGGAAGGTTGCAAATTATTTAACACAGTTTCTGTTTTTCAGGAACTTAATAAATGTTACAAACGTAGTTCATTTCACTTTAATAAAATCTATGAATAATTCATAATTCCTTCCACTGCAGACTTCGAGGGATAATTAAATTAAACGCCAATTCTCTACTGTAGTCACTACGTGTACCGTCTACTTGAACATTAAAAACCAAATTGTGTCCGCAATATGACTTTAAGCGTGTCCTACACTTTTAAATAGGTATTATTTCCCTAACAAAATTAGTGACTTTGTCATTTCAATTGAGACAGAATTTCAAGAAATTTTTTACATTAAATTCTTCTTAAGAGTGTTTAACTGTAACTGAAACAGATATGCTTCGACTTTTTTATATCCCAAAATATAAGCTTCAGAGTAAATTAAGATGGCGCAGAAATCTTAATGTCCAAACGGATGTAACGTCTGTTTCATATGAACATGTCTAACGCTTTGTTGTGTTGGGCGTTATTAATTGGAATGAAGATGCCCCTCGGTGGTTCGGACAGCTGTTCTTTCTTAGAGACGCATTAGGGCGGGGGTGAGGCAAGATAGAAAGATGACAGCTTCAAGATGGAACCCGGAAGGAAGGTGATGCGTATGGTGGGAGGGATGTAATCTACGGTCCATGAGTTGTTGGTAAGATGGAAGGCAGCAGAAACAGATGGGATAAAGAGAGACAGAGAGAGAGACTTGTTTGAAGGAAGATGTAGGTTGCTGTTGCTTGTACATGAACCGATGTCATTTCTCACAAGAACTCAGAACAGTTCGGCACAGGGTGTTTAAGAAGGGCGCTCTCCTGTCAAACGAAACGACATGGGGTAGGTACTGTGTTCTTGTTCAGTCCGCCGCACACAAAGAATTCTCTCCTCATCGCTACACTTTTTCAGAAGACAATGAAAAATTTGCAGTCTAAGAATTTTAATATTTCATCAAATAGGCAATTATGGTCATCACTAAATGAACGAAATTTTATACACCCGTTCGTAACTCTTCTCTTCTTTATTTCATAACGCAGCTTCAAGGAATAAGTAGGAGGGAATCAAGAAAAAGGGAAAGACAGACAAAGATACGAAATAACGCCCCCTGCAGGTTTATAAGTAGGCTCCATCACCACCGCTCTTTGTGCTGCATTATGCATCTACCCATTAGGAATTTTAACTGGCTTCATGAAGCTTCTTCTCAGACACGGAATGTAATCGCTAAATGAGCGGTAACATGCTATTTTCTCTATGCGATTTAAGTCTCCAGCCCTGCCATTTAAACCCGTTCACAACACAGTGGTAACTACAGTATGTGTCACCTACATCAACAAAACAATGTTCTGCATGTTATCTGTGCGGTGTACTAACGTGGTCCCTGTTACCGTCAAAACAGACGGGGATTATTTCCATAAAGTGTAATAACCAGCTGGTGTCACTAACATAAATGCAATGTCTTTTCTGTGCAGCAGGTAATGCAGTTACAAACATTCTTTTTCTGCGGCCCTACAAACCAAATCTGGCCTAAACAACCTTGTTTTCAGCTTTCTGATTCACATACAGCCGGTAGGACTCTTCCGAACGAGTGATCAGCCCGTCGCAGAGGCCGATTTACAAATTTTTTTTTTTTAGTTCGATAGCCCTAGTGGGCTTAGGCCTCCTCATTACTGAGGTTTCGAGATCACACACACACACACACCACAATCGGCTGGACTTCTCTGGATAAGTGAACGGCTCGTCGCAGAGACCTCTACCTGACAACACACATCACTCACAAGAGACAAACATCTATGAATCCGGTTGGAATCGAACCCGCAATCCCAGCAAGCGAGCGGCCGAAGACTCACACCTTAGACCGCGCGACAACTGGGATCCGCCATTTACAAATGTTACTTAGATAAATTTCAGTCGTGGGTAAATTGCCACAAAACTCATTAAGGTTTTTTCGGTTTTAAAATCCCATTTTTTTTTTAGATGAAGATCTTCTAGTATAAACGTTGTGCATTTTGGAAAGTTTAGGAGGAATGGCAGTATGCCCAAACCGTCTGTTCCGTACCTACACAGCACAATAGAGCGTCATATCCTAGAAGAACCACAATCTTGAATGTAGAAGCCTTCAAAAACAAACACCACACAACTATTATTACAAGCAATGTCCAGCTTCTTGAGTCATTTCGAACACAACGTTTGTAAAAGTAGGCGAGTTTACATGGGTTGCCGTCACCAGGTGCTAAGGTTTATAAACAGGTGGGCCCCTCAAAAAGCTATTCTCAGTCACACTTCGACAGATCTGTTTCCTACTCAGGAGGCATCCTTAGACAGGCCAGTCGCAGCTACTACCCTACTTTCAAAATGCTCAGCTGAATTCACACAACTATGACAGAAACACATGCAGTTTCGGAATCACTGTATTCGAAGAAACCTCAGAGGAGGGACAAAGTCGAAAATAATGTAATGATTGTGTTTGATGTAACACAAAACTCTCACGGGTGATTTAATTTGTTGTGGTCTGCAAGGCTAAGGGTTTGCAGAAGACACACGGGAAGTGGTATCATGTACAATGGAACTAGCAGTTAGTTACTCAGTAAGGCTATATAATCCTCAGGCCTGAGGGTGATGTGTGGGTGAATAGGAATTCTGGGGCATGGCACTGTGTAGTTGGATAGAACTGTACCGCCGTTTCAGAGGATCCTGCTGTTTTCGCCACCCACTCTGATAATACAGGCAGCAAGATTCTCTGAAACGTCGGTACAATTGCATCAGACTACACGGAGCCACATCCCAGTAGACAGAAATCTTTACATTTACAGCCGTGAGAACTTAACATCTCAAGTAGGTTAGTATTTTTTGTGGTTTGAGGACAAGTATCGGGAAGGCAGTGTTCTAAGCCGATCCCTCAAGCGACTTCTTATTTTGGGAGTAAGCCATGCCAACCAGGCAGCTGGCGCCAAAGGAAGAATATTATAATGGGTAGACTGAGAAAGAAATAAATTATACGTTCAACAGAAACAGATGCAAGACCGATGCTACGAGCCTTGGAGGTAGAGAGAGAGAGACAAGCGTAGGAGTGGGTGTACTTGGCGAACCTGGCATGGGAAAGAAACGCTTCTTCTTCTTATTATTCTTATTCTTAATCTTGCATTAAACGTTTGGGCGGATAACGATAAATATAAGGTTTTCATACATGACTGATTGAGCAAGTACGGCCTCATTGTACTTGGGCATCTGCCGCACAATACACGCGATATTGTACCACTCTAAGTAACGGACAAGTGTCTAAACAATGTCCTAAATCAGAGAGACGTGTAAACACTTATTCGTCTGAAGTTCACCAGTGTCACGCAGTTATTTGTTATTTGCAGCCTCCTGTAGCGGTAATGCCCTAGCTTCTCCACGAGAGGCACACGGTTCGAATGTCTGCTGGGGCACCGGCTACATTGATTTAGTTTTACGTGGATTTCCTCAGTTCGTCCCACACGAATTCCAGGCGAGTTCCAATGTTAGGCCCGGGTCGCTTCCTTCTAAACCCTTTCCAAACTGTAATTCGCTAATCGTACAAACTTCCGACGCTATACATTGTGCGATTGTGGCAAAGTCATTAAATATACAAAAGGTTTCCCCTTCATTGAAGATTTTGGTCTTCTGGGATGTTACGCTGAGTAGACAGGGTAACAGATACCGACGTTTCAAGAAATACAGTTCTTTCGAAACGTCGTCATCTGTTAACCCCGCCAAATAATGTAACATCCCAGATCATAATCCTTAACAATATTGTGGAAACCAAAAATCTCACACATTCTTTCATCGCTTCACAAGAAAAATTAACATTAATGTACAGATGGAATATTCTTTTGTTTCATTTCACGTTTGGTAAATATTCATATCACCCCGTGTAGTTAAGCTCCTTTACATTAAAAGTACCTTCTCTTCCATACAACAATATCACTGGTATTCCATTTCCTTTCATTAAACGACCCGTAACTAAAGTCTATAGTATTGTTTCGGAAGGTATTCCCAGTCAAAACGGACCAAAGAACCCAGTCCGTGAAAATGAGAAATATTAATAGAAAATGATTCTTATACAGCATGTTCCAAAAAGTAAATATAAAGGGAGTTTTAGAGTTAAGAAATTTAAGTACGTAATAATTAAATAAAGTAATAAAATATGGTCTAACACAAATTTACTAATTTTTTAAAGAATTTATAGCGACATGTTTCGGCTCTTAGAAGCCACCTTCAGAATGAACATAAAAAGCAATAATAGTGACGTAATGATGTAATTGATCAACACCAGAGTTTGAGATAACGTCAGTAAAATTATATTTGTTACTAAAACACGTAATTAAATTGTAGAATTAATTAATAAAAATTGAAAATACAGGCTTTCATCCTTGTATATCAACAGCGCCATATATCATAACTAGCAGGTGAAAGGAAGAACCAGTATCAGCTGTGCGTAAAGTCTTGAACCTTCAAGCCACACAATCGTAGTAGCACACCGGTACACCTTTAAGCCTAAAATTTTCATCAGTAATACATAAGTTTCAGTTTCTAACTCACAGAAAACCATTTCAGTGTGAATTACGAAGCAGACGACTCAATGACATTTACAGAAGTAATTGGGGGGGGGGGAGAGGTGAGGGTGTCCAAAAAAACGGTACTGAGGAAGATATTTGGGCCTATCTGGGAAGAAGTCACAGGATGATGAAGAAAATTACAGAATGATGAGCTTCATGACTTGTACGCCTATCCAAATGTCACAGTGGTTCGATGAGTGTGGTAGCTGTGGATAATTTTGAGCCCGTTAGTATTTCCACTGAATACTGGGGTAGTTATTTTTTTTTCGGAAATACTTGTATTTACTTCCTGGTATTCATCGTGACGCGCATAAGGTAAGTTTGTTGCGTTGTGGTACGAGAAGACACTTTGTATTTTCTGTTTACTCGAAATCGCCTAAACCAAACTATTTTAATGCAACTACGCAATTAACTATCGTCTCTTCTGGTATGAAATGTTATTGTTATGGAAGAGCTGGAGTCAATATGACAAGCGTTGGTTCTGTAGCAAAGATGGCAAATATGCGGGGAAGAAAACTGAATATTAACGTCGGCTCTTGTGTACCCCACAAACCTGCTCGGCCAATTTCACAGCTGAATTATTTTTCCTCCTAAACTTAAAAATATTTCTTTGCTTCTTCATTGTTGCAGACGGTATAAGGGTACAGCAAACGCTTTGAATTGATATAATTTCAGGATTACAGCATAGACCATAAAATGTTCAACAACTTTAATATATACGAAACTTATCACGACAGACAAATCACTGAACGTCATTCCTGACATCTAATTCATCACATTCATGTCACAAATCTTTCGTTGATTCTTTTTTGCTTCATTCGTGTCAGATATCCGAAAAGAAACAGTTTAAATCTTGGAACAAGTGGCGCGTCTTTTGACAGCGGTAACACGTACATATCTGACTTCCCAGAAAATTTGGGAAAATTCTGACGTACTGAAGAAATTGTGAATTTCCTAAGAAAAACTCTGCTTCTTAGAATTACTTACATAGTTAGGTAAATAATCTCTGCGTATTCTCAAAATTTTACCATGTAACAAATACACTCTGTGACAAAATGGTATAAAGAAGCAGAGTCATAACCAAATATACCACCCAATTTGTTACAAAAAATTTTGTTTTGCCTATGAATTGTATTTAACAGTTTCGTACTAATCTCACAATACAAAGCACTCATTTCGTCATTACGCTTTAATTGTTTTTCTTTAATTTTGCAGCATGTGGTATAAGTGGTTACCACCGTGCTTGAAAGGATTAATACTATGCAAGGTTTAAAACGTTTCATGGCACATTTCCATATTCCTTGAGAAAGGACAATGATATGATTTTGGAACACATACTTCTGGACACAAGCCAGTGAACCAATCAACCGTTATGGAAGTGGGCCTGACAGAGGCTTCAAAATTTTAAGCAAAGTGTGAAATCTGGGTGATTTACAGGAGCAGATGAATTGCTTAAAACTTACAGCCAGGTGTAAAAAATGCGTTGCGCACGTTTAGGAAAACGTTTTAAAAGATCCGTCATTTCACGCAATATTTTTAGTTAGCGCAAAATTGTAACTTAGGGGAAACACTGAACAAACACATGACAGTTATAGCAAACTGTCTCCATCACACTAATAACGCTGCGATCGTAACTGGCTTTGTGGATTAGGGTGATTCTTGAGAAGCTAAGAATAATCGTTCCACTACTCAGCAAATTCACCGCCCATCATGAAATGCTAAGGGTCATGACCCTGTTTCAATAACCAGTCACTGGTCTATTCTGAGCCGTATCAGCCCAGTACACACCATCACACCTCATTTAAGATCTGTTTTATTCCCCGATATACTGCCAGGTCTTCCGGGTGGCCTCTCCCTTTTAGATTTCCATCTATCCTTTTGTTCGCAAGTCCACTGGTATAATATAGCCCCAGAGCGACGACTCTTTGTTTTTTACGCTGCAATTAATTCCATGTTTTCTAAAAAAATTTATATAAATATGTACCTAAACACTTTGTCGTTGTAGTCTTGGTTATTTTTAATCACTACGTTTTATTCCTATCATGCTATCGAGATGAAGGGGTGGGGGAAACTTCGGAATTTCAGTCACATCTGCCCCATTAACATATATCATTATCATGAAGAACGTGTCTGAGGTTTAGGTTCTAGCAGCTGTTGCTTCAAATCTCGAGGTGTTCTTGGTCTTTCCCTCTTCGTCTAGGTCATCCTACGCCCCGTCGTCCTTTAGGCTGGCATTGGAGATTCAGTCTTTGTTTTCGACTCGTGTCCATTCATTGCACATTATCTAACAAGTGTTTCTGACGTCCTTTCAAATTTCAAATTTCTTCCATTTTAATTCTCTTTCGGGGCTCATCGTATTTCTGATCTCAGTAAGGAGAACGTTATACAATTCCAAAATCCATCCGGCTTGAGGTGTCATCAGAGCACTGCAGCATAAACAAGTATGTATATGTATTTATGTTAACGGCAGATGCCGCACGAAATAAATTCATTTTTTGTGGATCTTAAAATACGCGCACTGTGATAAAAACCATTTCCACAAATGACAGTCATCTTGGCAAGGAACTTGAAAGAGGCCAGTCGACATGCTGATGTTTCAACACGAATGTGTCACATCCTAGATGACCGCCCACCCTTAACATGTACAATCATCCGCACACTTTCCGTTTGCACAATTCATTGTGCTTGTCGGTTAACGGCATGCAAAAATAAATCGCACACTTCACTCACACACCAAGTGAATGTGGTGGGGCGGAGTTTGATGGTGGAGTGGGAGCATAAATGTTCAAAGACAAAAATGTTCTTCAAAATCCTAGCAAGGTACAAAACCGAACAACTCGTAATAACAAGCATTAATTCTGGCCAGCTTGAAATGTAGTCACAGCCTGTAAGTAGCTATAAACTTACAAACCATATGTGAGCGAGAACGGCTGTCTTACAAAGCTCTATAGATGTTGGCCATTATTTTTTCAGATTTTTGGAGAAGGCATGGATAAATCAGGAAATCATCACGCATCACCTTCAGAACCCAATAAATTAATAATAATAATAATAATAAAGATGTGGCAATACCCGCAGACAGAAATGTCGTGCAAAAGGAAGTGGAAAAAAATGCTAAAATACAAGAGATTATGTATAGAGATAAGTGGGATGTGGAACCTGAAATATAAGATCATACCAGTAATAAATGGAGCCGCTGGGATAGCAACAAAAGGTTTAAGGAAAAATTTTGAAGCCATACCAGGAAAACATTCAGTAGATTCACTAACAAGACAGCTATACTAGGAACATCACACATAATACGGAAAGTACTGCCGTCTGAAACTTGAAGCCTGAGAGGTGGGGATCAGCGTTGATTCAAGAGAAGTACCAGGAAGAAAAGGCCTGTGACGAGAGACAACAACAACAACGACGACGACAACAACAACAATATAATAATAATAATAATAATAATAATCACTGCTACAGCTGATACTACTACTGCCAATACCACTTCAATGACTGAAGTGTTAATCCTACTTTTGCTGACTCTGACATCGTAACCCTTGATACATTTGCTCACTGAATGGAATGGTCGCACAATGCAAACATTGCGTATTCGGAGCGAATACTATGATTGAGATAAAAATGGAGCTACGTCTGACAAAATCGGCACACTTCTTAGGTGCAACAACCCCGCTAGATGACTACAGTGCCGGTTATAGTCGGATGAAGTTGTTAGGTTTTTCACCTCAATCGTAGTATTAACTCCAAGTGGGTAAGTTTTGGGTTGTGCCACTATTGCATTCAGTGAGCGAATTATCATCCACGTCTGCTTACTGACATTGCTTTGACATCGGAAACATTACTGAAAATTGCGGATATTGCAAACGGAAATTCACCTCAGGAGATTACACTTTGTTATGTGATATTCCCTCTACGTGTGACTGGCGTTGTGAATATAAAAACATCTCTGTGAATTCAGCTGTCGCCAGCCTCAGTGCTGTTATTCACGATGTTACGGAACAGGCCACTGCCTGTGGCTACATCAGAAAGTATAAATTTACCTCTTGGTTTTCTATGAGATGTTTTGAAACGAAAGAAACAAACAGGCTATTTTGCAGTGAACTTTCTTCTTAACGTAAGCTCGTAAAAGTTACTCCTGAGTCTAATAGACTTAGTTGGGGTCTACTGAGCTAATTTAAAATGGCACCTCAAGCAATTTCAGAAGCACGTGTTTAGAAAAATAAACATGCCTCCGTTCATACTGGGTTGGCGGTTCTTCATTACCGGTACAATACCTTGTGCTTCAGCCAAACACATCCAATCTGTCTAAAATAATCATTGTTCTGAAGTCTTTCGCTCTGTTCTCAGTCCTCTTGACACTTTGTCTCTAGTTGCAGTTCCTGATTCGAATATCTGTAAAGCCGTTGAAAATATACGACTATTTAAATCCCTGACATCTGTGGTTTGGTTATAAGCGGTAAAGGTAAAGATAAAGCAATCCCTGTACAGGCGTGGACAGACCCTGATGGTTCCAGGAGGTGAGGCTCCCAGACTTCAAGACAATCGGCGTGAAGGTGGTAAGTTTGTCAGCCCTACACACCGGCCGCCTTTACCCCCAGGAAATATTCCTGGTACTCATTTCTGCTGGAGGCTGATTCAAAGGATTATGTCAATAAAAATGACGTCATCCGGAATCGAACCCGCGACCTTCCGGCTTGTAGTGCAGTGCCTCAACCAACTGAAGTACCGCGTGCCGTAGTTTTGCTATTTTTGTACCTACTGCCTCGAATTAAGTTTATATGAGCAATAGTGTCCAATCCTATAGAAAAAAGTAGAAATAATTCTTATTTTCAAAGAGGGCGACAGCGTTTCTGTTAGCGGTTACTGAACTGCCTCTCTTCTTAACAATATTTCCAGTTTCCTTTGTTTTGCATTATCATGCTTGTCGTTACAGATGTTTAAATTTTATGGCTAACACGATTTTACTAAACGCGCATCTACCATCACCAAATGACAAATTACCGTGACGTCATACCCCCCCACTACGTAGCCACACATTTGCACAGCAACACCGCTTGCGTCCTTTCAATCTAAACCCTCACAATCTGCTTCTTCACTGGCTCAGTACATTTGGATTTTCTGACAGTTATGTGTACTGCCCAAAAGACAATTTCTTGTTCTAATTTCTGGAATTCCAATTTCTTGTTTTGAAGTTCTTTCTGATGTTGCACAAGGAAATGTTATCTGGCCTTTCCTTTTAAATACAGTGATTTATGAAGCGTCAATATGTACAGAATATATCTTACT
>Ga0131853_10017834_pt1 | contig 12927 bp, 14 predicted proteins | sample TergutLab28metaG_FD_92764 | JGI IMG/M metagenome (GOLD analysis project Ga0131853, IMG submission 92764) | Labiotermes labralis P1 segment gut microbial communities from Petit-Saut dam, French Guiana - Lab288 P1 (version 2) (version 2) | ecosystem: Host-associated > Arthropoda: Insects >...
AAATTAGAAATGAGTTACATATTCATCTTTCTACCTCTAGGCAACAAAGATCTTCTCAAACAAATGATTCCAAAAGAAATTTGTTGTACTTCAGATGTGTCCATTCCATGTACTTTTAGATCAATATGTTCAATATACTGTACCAACAAAATACACAGTATTAAACACATATGAATATTATAAAGATATAGCTGTTACATGCTTCGGTACAAGTGTTACCATCTTCAGGGAGCACAATATGCCAGGTTTAAAAGCAACTGCCAAAGATAAGCTATTATTTAGAAGTTTCCGTAGTCAGTAGTAGGCTCCGTTGTTGATGTGAATTACGTATAAAGGGGAAAACTTGTACATTTTTAAAATCCTATGGTTAGGAAATAATTAAAACTTTTTGTACATAGTAAATATGTGTACAAAGTTAAATTATTATAGTTGCTGTTGGTTGTGGGAACTCCTAGTTTGTGGAACTATATGTTCATATCTCTACTCGTATTGTGCATCTCAATAAAAAAATGGACATGTACATTCCGTCAAACAAAAATTCATCGGACTGATATTTCGTACGTCCCACTCAGGCAGTGAAGTGCGGTTCAGTTGCCATCATAATTTGAGTCGTTTTACTTTCCCCATATTTGTGCGTTCGTGGCGTTTCTCTGTCTTCCATTCATTACATCTCCCCATATTTGTGCATTCGTGGCGTTTCTCTGTCTTCCATTTATTACAATCAATCACACCGCGTATATATGAACCGAAGACAATAATACATTTGCTTAATTTGAAATTAAAACATTAAGCTTAATTAACTTTCCCAGGTGTGAGGCTAGCTAGCTAGCTTTGCTGCTAGGGTTGGATGAGTCGACTGGACTGTTCAGTTCTTACTGTCAGCAAGCGTAGCCCACGCAGTTGAACGCGTGCTAGTAGTAGCCTTCTGAAGCAAACTATGTTGGTTCGAGTCCCACTATCAGCATATTTCTTCATGTAGCCCAGACAGTTGAACGCGTGCTAGCAGTAGCCTTTGGAAACAAACTATATTGGTTCGAGTCCCACTATCGGCATATTTCTTCATGTAGCCCAGGCAGTTGAACTCATGCTAGCCGTAGCCTTCAGAAAAAAACTACAGTTGTTCAAGTCCCACTATCGGCACATTTCTTTATGTAGCCCAGGCAGGTGAACGCGTGCTAGCAGTAACCTTCGGAAACAAACTATGTTGGTCCGAGTCCCACTATTGGCATATTTCTTTATGTAGCCCAGGCAGCTGCACGCATGCCAGCAGTATCCTTCAGAACACACAACACTCAACAAAAGACAGACATCCATGCCCCTGGTGGGATTTGAACTCACAATCTCAGCAGGCGAGGGGCCGTAGACCCACTATCAGCATATTTCTTTATGTATCTGTATGATTGAAAACATTTACTGAAGGAAATTGTTGAGCGTGAGAGTACGACGGAAGTGCTTGCGACCCAGGGTGGTTTTGCTCTCCCCTTGTTTCAGGGGTGGGTTGGGGGAGTGAAATACTGTTGGAAAATGTGCAGCTCTAATTTCAGCTTTCCAAACAAGTTCATAATTTTCCTTTCATGCGGCCTTTTAGTAGACAATAACACATTTTAAAAAATGTGCGTATTTAAAAGTCTAACTGGCTACAGATGATGATGGTTATGAAAACAAAAGAATTAATGTTTTACTAACAATAAAATCAAAGGCAATGAAGAGTTGCACTTATTAAATTAAGTCAGGTTTCTTTCAATTTTCTGCCAAATGAAGGGAATGTCTTCCTCAAGTGCATTATGGTAGTTCACAATTTTAGAAACGTGGACGAAACAGGATATCTCCTGCTGGTCATGGTTGAAAAAGGAGGGTAGGGAATTACCAAAAGCTGACCTGGCTGTGAGAGTAGTCACTAACCCTGAGTTGAGTGGAGGCCGAGTCCCTTTGCAAGACAAATACTGTCATAAAACTGAAAGTGAAAGCAAATGATGGGCCAATTTTAGTTTACAGATATCAGGCAGAGCGTTACAACCCGCAGTATAGGTCTAACTGCAAACGCAGTGGTCTTGTGTCTGTCCACTGTTGGGACTGGATCTCCCATGAAGGAGTTGGAGTTCTCCATCGTATAGAGGATCACCTGGACGGCCTGCATTATCAGCACAATTTGCAGAACGAAATGGTGCCCTCTGTATGGATGCATTATCCCGATGGTATAATCCATTTACAGCAAGACCACTCCTCCTTTCATGATTCTCGTGGTTCAAGAACGGCTATCGCAGCATGCCGACGTCGAACTCCTTGACTGGCTACCGCGAGCGCCTGATATGAACCCCATCGAGAATATGTGGAGTGAGGTGAAAAGGACAATGCAGTAAACCTGACCTGTCCTCCCTCCCAGAAAGAGCGATGAGCTATGGGCCCTTGTGTCAGACACGTGGGATGAAGTTGCTTCATCTACGCATTACATATGATCACCGATTGAGTCCATGACATGACGAATGAAATCAGTGGTCGAAGCAGAAGGGTTTTGGACTTCTTATTAAAGAGGTCAATTTCTGAAAACAGCCCTTTTAAGCAATAAAGTATAAATTTTCATTTTTTATGCGTAGGTGCGATACTTCGCCAGTCCCAGTGGCCGGGCGGTGTACGGCCCCTCGCCTGCTGAGATTGTGGGTTCGCATTCCAATGCCTGGGCTATATAAAGAAGTATTCCAATAGTGGTACTCGATCCAACATAGTTTGTTTCCGAAGGCTACTGATAGCACCTATTCAACTGCCTGGGCTACATAAAGAAATATGCCGATAGTGGGACTCAAATCAACATAGTTTGTTTCCGAAGGCTACTGCTAGCATGCGTTCAACTGCCTGGGCTACATAAAGAAATATGCCGATAGTGGGACTCGAACCAACATAGTTTGTTTCCGAAGGCTACTTGTAGCACGCGTTCAACTGCCTGGACTACGCCTGCTGACAGTAAGAACGGAACGGTCTGGTCAACTCATCCATCCCTAGCAGCAAAGCTAGCTAGCTAGCCTCATGCCTGGGTAAGTTAATGAAATTTAATTAATGTTTTAATTTCAAATTAAGCAAATGTATTGTTGTCTTCGGTTAATACATACGCGGTGTGACTGGTTGTAATGAATGGAAGACAGAGAAATGCCACGAATTCGCAAATATAGGGAAAGTAAAATAACTCAAGTTATGATGGCAACTGTATGTCACATGACTTCCAGTTCAGGACTTGAAAAATTTGAGGCTGATGGATTTTTGTTCGACTGAGTGTACAAGGGACAACAAGAAAGTCTTACCCTCATCAATAAGTTCGCACTTCAACTTCAGAATGTCCAGCAACTGCTGCTTATAACTTATTTTTCGCGAGGTATTACTTTCGCGCTGTTGCTTTCGACACATAGAAGTTTCGGATGTACCATCACTTGAACCTTATTCAAGCTCTCTTTTTTATCAGTGTCTTCTTCGCCATTGCGGCCCGTCTTTGATGAACAGATTGAAGAGGTGGCGCGCTCTTGTGTTTGAGGCATTAGAAACAACATTTGCTCAAAACACACAATTTTTCGCCTTTTTGTACCAGACTCTCCAGACTTCATCTGTGTTTGCAACTGAAGATCCCTTCGGAAGCAGTCTGTCATATCTTTCCATCTTCACTGAACTTCTTGTACTGAAGTACAAAAGTAAGAAACACATTTTCGGATTAGTCGTGGAGATTAGTCCTAATTACATTACTAAATAAACAAATGGTGTTATAAAATCGGTTACAGGCAACAGCTTTGCTTCATTGCACTTTGATTACCTCCTAGGAGAAACAACTGTTTGGGAAATTGTCAGGGATTGTTGCAAAAGTATTTGGAATTGTCTGAAAGCAACACAAATGCCTGAAAAGATGGAAGATGATTGGGTGAACATAGCTAATGACTTTTATCTAAGAACGCAATTCGTGAACTGCATTGGTGCTGTGGATGGGAAACACGTTCGAATAAAAATGCCAAATGGCAGTGGATCTCTGTTTTATATCTACAAACACCTCTCAATTTTACTCTTGGCTTTAGTAGATGCAAACTACTGTTTTATCGCAGTAGATGTTGGAGCAGTTGGAAAGAGTAGCGACTCCATTGTTTTTAAGAATTGAAACATAGGAAGGAAACTGGAATCGAATCAACCGGGAATCCCAAGGAGCAGGCCATTGCCTAATGACGAGAATGGGAAATGCATGCCTTTCGTGATTGTGGGTGATGAGGCTTTCGCCCTGTCAGAACATGTGTTACGGCCCTACCCGAATACGAATCTTAGCGTTCAACAACGAATATACAACTACAGATTAACAGGAGCTCTTCGAATAGTAGAATGGGCATTTGGTATTCTGACAAGTAAGTGGAGGATTTTTCACAGACCATTAGATGTAACTCCTCAGTTCTGCGACAGCAGATAGCTTGCTGCACATTGCACAATTTCGTTCGCCGAAACGGTGGGTTTCAGCTAGAAGATACTTTGTAAGAAAGTAATTTCGAAAGCATTCAAGCTACAGGGACAAGAGGAAACACCAAAGAAATGCATGTGAGAGACTATTTTGTCAAGTATTTTACGTCACCACACGGAGCTGTGCATTAGCAGTACGATAAAGTATGATTTGGGATCTGACATACCCGGAAAAAGTATTTACCATTGTTAACTACCACTAGGAAATTGTAGCTTTCATCTACGGTTAGTTTCCTTTGTAAGGTTAAGCATTTTTGTATTTTACAACAGCCTAATTTAAACCTGTGCATTTGTATTAGAGATATTAAAAACAACACTGCTTACCTTTTTCACGTTTCTCTTGGCCGTCCAGTTGGCTCCACTCAGAAACGACTACCTCGCACACTTCTCCGCACAGTCTGTCTTTCAAACCTGTGTCCCTGTTCTTTCAGCGAATAGTCCTTCAGAGCAGGACGTCTTTCAATTTCCGAAACCAATATTTCACAATCACACACCTCTTTGAACGCCATAAGGGCAACAAATTCTTAATGGCCTTGAACGGTGCTGGTTTCACGCAGAGATAAGGAGGCGACGAATCGCCCGTGCGCGCGTACCGATTTATTTCCGCGTGTTTCATTTGTACATGCAGTCATCAAGCGAAATGAAACATAAAAAAAAAGTGATCCCATTACAGGCCCTTTGTGGCCCTGAGGGTGGGCAGAGTATAGCTCTACTTCTCCGTGACCGCGGCACTAGATGGGGGTGAGTAATGAGCAGCACGCCCCGGCCGCACTTTACCCCTGGGAAAGACCCGGTACCCATTTTACAGGAGGCTGGGTGGACCCCAGGTCCGGTCTGGACGGGCGGAAAATCTCGTCCGCACCGGGATTCGATCCCGGACCCTCCAGCCCGTAGTCACTCGCTATACCGACTGAGCTAACCGGCACGCGAAATGGAACAGGCTGCGGTTTGTTTAATCGCGAGGATTAAATTGTCGCCCGTGCGAGCACTTCGATACACATCTCAGTGTTTCATTTGGGCAGCACGATAGTCGCAGCGTCAAAAATCGCTCGTGCGCGGTCGGCATTGCCCTCGAAAATCGGTTTCGAGTAACCCATAATCTGTGACACAGAGAATAAGACGAATGGCGTATGTGTGACGGAATAAACAAATGGAAGCACGTGAGAACTGGTTGAACCACAGTCCGAACGTAGTGCATGTGACATATGTTGATCGTTGAATGGAGGAGAGAGATTGTTGTCGTTGGTGTATTTGCACACTGTTTCTTTTAAAATGAAGTGAGTAACTGGATTTCAAATTAAAAGTTACAGCGAAGAGTTACTAAAATTGTTATTGTTTCACGGGAGGTTACTTTAAATTAATTATATTTTCAGGCTAAGTGTCGACGGACTACTGGTGTATTTTCCGTATGATTACATTTATCCAGAACAGTTTGCGTATATGCTGGAATTGAAGAAGGGACTGGACGCCAAGGTACCACTGAATTGTTATGAGAAAGTTACAAAAGACGATATTTTTGTAATGAAATCAGTAGTTATGTTCGTTGTTGTAGGGTCACTGTCTGTTGGAAATGCCGTCGGGAACTGGAAAGACAATCTCCTTGCTCTCACTTATTGTTGCATATATGATTGCAAATCCTCTAAGTGTCACAAAGCTCATCTACTGCTCACGAACTGTTCCTGAGATTGAAAAGGTTGTAGAAGAACTGAAGAAACTAGTGGCCTATTATGAGAGAGAGAGGGGACAGAAGCCAAAGATGGTAGGGTTGGTTCTCAGCTCAAGGAAAAATTTGTGCATTCATCCACAGGTATGTGACATTGTATTTATGTATGTATATATTGGTTTCAAAACATCGTTCTACGTTGTCTGACACCTAGACTCCATTGCTTCGTATCTTCCCACTTGCCTTCATTTAGGCATCTTTCGTTTATGGCCTTCCTTATACCTTCCATCCAGTTTTTCTTCGGTCTTTCTCGTGCTCTCTTTTGTTTCAGTATCCACTTCAATGCTGTTTTGGGTAATCTTCCTTCTGCCATTCTTTGAACATGGCTGTACCATGTAAGCTGATTCTGTTCAATTTCTTTTATAAGTGGTTCCTCTAATCCAATTTGTTGTCTTATAGTTATACTTCTAATTCTTTCTTTTCTTGATATTCTAGAGGATCTCCTCAGGGCATCCATCTCTGTAGCTTTGACCCGTCGTTTATTATTTTCTGTGAGTCTCCATGTTTCGGAACCATACATTAAACTGCTTTTAATCAGTGCATTATAAATGTTCAATTTTCTCTCCTTTCCTATGTCTTTATTCCATAGTATCCCATTTATACATGCTATACATTTTCTTGCTTGTATTACTCTTGATCTTATTTGTTTGTCGTCTGTTCTGCTAGCATAAAAAATAACTCCTAAATATTTATATTCTTGACAAAATTCAATCTTGCTGTCTTTATCTAATTTCAAATTACTGTGCGTTTCCCCAATACATAAGTATTTTGTTTTATTCAAATTCATATCCAGGGCCCATTTCTTATAAGTTTCTTTTAATTTACTTGTCATATACTCCAAATCTTCTTTGTCACCCGCTAAAACTACTTGATCATCTGCAGACTGGAGTGTATACAATGTTGTATTTTCTAGAGTAATACCCATTCTGGAGCATTTACGTTTCCATTCTTCTAAAGCTTTTTGTATGTAAATATTAAAAAGTGTAGGGGAAATGCAACATCCCTGGCATAGTAGTAATGGGTTTGCAGCATTCCTTTTTTCAATAACTTGTTTCATGCAAAAAATGTTGTCTGTACATGATTGTCCTGTTCAAAATCCACTTTGTTATTCTTTATCTTTATTCTCTTCTTCTATAAGGTCTATAAGTATTTTACCGTATAATCTACTCATCACGCTCATCACTGAAATGCCCCTATAGTTAGAACAATCTTTTTTGCTTCCTTTTTTGTGTATTGATGAAATGTAAGCAACTTTCCATTGTTGCGCAGCTTCTTCTCCATTTAGGCATCTATCTATTACCCATGTCAGCATTTTTATCAGTTTATCTGTTCCATGTTTCAGCATTTCAGCATATACTCCTTTTGGTCCACATGATTTCACATTTTTCAGTTCTCTCACTACCTTCCTTACCCTTTCTTCACTTACTTTACTATTTCTCCATCCATCTGTGTAGGTGCGATATTTTTGTTTCCTTCGTAATCTGGTCGATTTTCTGAAAGTAGGCCCTGGTAATATTGCACCCATCTACCGATTGGTATCATTTGTAAGTGTACACTTTCTTTTTCTGATGTTCTAAATTTTTTGATAAATTTTCATGCTTCAGTACCCTTCCTACCCCCTATGTACATATTAATTTCGTGGCATTTTTTTGTCCCACATTTCATTCTTTTCACCTCTTAATTATTCCTCTTGTCTGTATCTTAATTTCAAGGTATGCATGTTTATCTTCATATCTGTTTGTGTTTAACCATTTCTGATATAGTTTTTTTTCTTTTTTGCTACAAGACCTTCAATTTCCTCTGTCCACCACATTTTATGGCTTTGTCTTTTGTGCTTTTCCCCAAGTACCCCTTTTGCCATTTCAGGAAGACCAAATTCCCCTTTTGCTGTCAGTTTTTCATCTAGTCGTCTTTTATATAAATATTGTGTACTCTCACGTTGAAAGCTGTCCAAGTTGTATTTTAGATACGTGAACTTTTCATGGTTTTCATCATGCTTATCTGTATTACTTGTTCTTCCTCGTATTTGTCGGTACACCTTAGCTCTTACCACATAGTGATCTTACCCACAGTTTATGCCCCTTTGTACTCTCACATCACGCATCTGAAATTTTGATTTTTGTTTAACAATAATGTAGTCTAATATCTGATTTCAATTTTTGTGTATGTTGTTCCCATATATATTTATGTATCATTTTATGTTAGAAATACCCATTCGTAATTCTCAAATTGTGACTTTCGCATAAATCAATGAGGCGTTCTCCATTTTCATTTATTCTTCTTACCCCATACGGTCCTACTACTTCATTCACTTTTGTGCCCGTATGGCCATTAAAATCTCCCAAAAGTATTATTTCTCTTGTTGTGCCAATGTTTATCAATGTTTCATTCAGTTTTTCATAAAACTGATCTTTTTCTAAATCTACCTTGTCGTTTGATGGTGCATGTACACAGAGTACTGTAATTTTAATTCCCAGGTGGTTTATGTTAACTGTTATGTTCTTGTTCACTGCTTCCCAGTTCGTTATTCTTTTTTAAATTTTTTCTTTATTGAAATGGAAACTCCTCTTTCTGCTCTTCTGTCCTTATATACTCTGCTATAGAGATGAACATAGCCCCCTACTATTTCTGAACCTGTGCCCTTTCGTTTCGTTTCTGTTAGTCCTATTACATCCATTTTTAGTTTTCCTAATTCTGACGTTATTTCTTCCATTTTTCTTCAAATGCCTTGAACATTCCATATACCGTAATTCATGAACCTTTTTCGAGCTTTATGTTGTTTATTGTATGGGTGTGAAACTTGGTCGCTGACATTGCGGGAGGAAAGGAAGCTGAGGGTGTTTGAGAACATGGTGCTGAGGAGAATATTTGGACCTAGGAGGGATGAAGTAATGAGGGAAAGGAGGAGATTCCGTAATGAGGAGCTAAATGATTTGTACTCCTCACCCAATATTGTGCGGGTGATAAAATCAAGACCTAGGCGTAGCTGGGTGGATAATATTAGGACGGATCTCTAGGAGGTGGGGCGTGGGTAAATGGACTGGATTGGGCTGCCCCAGGATAGAAACAGGTGGTGAACGCTTGTGAGTGCGGTAATGAACCTTTGGGTTCCATGAAATGTGGGGAATTTCTTGACTAGCTGCAAACCAGTTAGGTTCTCAAGAAGGACTCTACACCATGGAGTAAGTAAGTATGTATGTGGTTTATTAGATAGACCGTCCATTTTTCTGGGCCTTTGTCTGTTTTTTTAGCATGCGTGTTTTTTCCCGGGTGATGGGGTGCTGACCCATCAACCCAACCCCCAACCTGGAGGACCAGTGTATCTCTCTTAATCTGGGTGCTCTTCTTCGACCTGTCCGGCAAGGGTGGCCCTACCAGTAGCTACGCTACTGCTGGCATGGCTCTCTGGATCATTGCACCATGCAGGCCACCTTACCCAGCAAAAGATGCCTTCGTCAAGGTGGAGATACTTCAAGGAGAACATCGTATTTATACATTTGTGAATTATTATGCTGTTTACGGAGATTTGAAGTATGATTGTATGTTGTGCCAAGTCTTCCTTTGTACGAGAAGAATTTGTTGAGTTCTAGTCTTTACTTGGATGACTGCTACACAACTGCCATTGCAGTTCATGTGTTCTTAGCACATGTTTGGAGACTTGTTTAAACTACAGGTGCTATGTTGTGCTGTCACATAGTGATTTTCATTAAAGATCATGAAATGTTTACCAGGTGAGCAAAGAGCGTGATGCGAAAGTTGTTGATGGGAGATGCCACAGCTTAACTGCATCCTATATTCGAGAGAGGCACAATTATGATGATAGTGTGCCCATCTGTTCATTCTATGAAGGTTTTGATATCGAAGGTCGAGAAGTGCAGCTGGAACCTGGTGTATATAGTTTGGATGATTTGAAGGAGTATGGTCAGGAGAGGAATTGGTGCCCATATTTTATGGCTCGATATACAGTGAGTATGAACATAAGTGTTATAAGAAAAAACACAGAAGCATTGTTAGTTACTAGAGAGGAGGTTGATCTGGAGGCTGAAGTTGATAAAACTGTATGTCCATTTCTCTCAACAGAATGCAGGAGAAACCATAATACAGTATAACCATAAATATTTTAGGAAGATAGATTTTTTAATGAAAAATTTAGTGGCAGATTAAATCAGGAATGCTTGCTCCCATTTTGTCCAGAATGTTTTTTGAGTTCTCATTGCAGTCTAAAAGAGTAAACATTAAAATCTTGCCTGTTATTTTGTGTGTGGGCACGCATGTGTGCATGCTTGAGCCTATGCGTGTGGGTGTGCATGTGCATGTGTCACATTAAGGGATGCACATTGCCTGAGTGTGTTCAAGAATATGATGCAGACGAAGATATTAGGGCATAATTGGGAGAGGGTAACGGAGATGGTGAAAATTCCATGAAGGGTAATTTCATTATTTGTACTTTTTGTCAAATACTATTACAGTGATCAAATCATAGAGGATGGCATGGCCGCGCATGTGGCACATGTGAGGGAGAAGAGAAATGCATGTCAGGTTTTGCTGGGTAAGTGTGAAGGAAATAGGCTGCTTGGAAGGCCTGGGAATGGATGGGAGGGTAATTGGACCTTAAGTTGGATGTGAGGGTATGGACCATTTTCATCTGGCAAAGGTGCAATTACAGCTGGTGGTTGCTGGAAATACAATTATGAGTCTTGGATTTTAGTAACGTAATAGGATTTTCTGGACTATTTAAGGACCTGTGAGATTCTGAAGAGGGACTCTGCTCCATTTAGTTAAGTAATTCAGATTCAAATAGATTTTATGCAATATTTGTTTGTAATTGTATTATGTTTTGCTGGTAAAGATGGGGTTTATGGTATGTAATTTATGTCATCTTAAAATTTACAGATCCTGTATGCAAACATTGTGGTGTACAGCTACCATTACTTGTTGGATCCAAAGATTGCTGATATTGTGTCTAAGGAACTATCCAAATCTTCTGTTGTTGTTTTTGATGAAGCTCACAATATAGGTAATTGTAAATTAGCGATGAAATTATTGGACATTGGTCAGGGCATTTGTAAAACTGTGTATTAACTGAACATATGTGATATTGATAATGAAGCAGCAGGTTTTGTTTTGGTCAAACATATATAAGAAATTCTAACACAATCCTATATATATCTTTGATCATTCAAAAATGCAATGGTGATGAATTGTCTAAAAAAGAAGGATTTGTTTTATTGTAGTTTCTTTCTTAAGATTTATTCTATCCGTTTTCTTCAGCAGTTGTCTGGGAAAGGTATTTTCCTACTTTCTCGTCCAAAAATCAGTAGGCATTTTAAATTTGTGTGTTAAAAATATAACTATTCTGTAGCCAGTGTTTCATCAGAGATAGTACTTTGAACTCACTTTAATACATATTGAAGCTGTTTAGAAAGTGCTGTTAGAATTAGTCTCATCACATACGTACGTGTGGAAGAAAATATATATCCAATAGTTCACTACTGCACTGTGGGTCAGTATGCAAAAAAGCTGGCCAAAATTCTTTCTACTGTTGGAAACATACAATTTTTTTTTTCATTTTTACACTGTATTCATGAAAAATGCATAAAAGTATAAAAATCCTTACTCTCAGTAATACTAATTGGAAATTTCTTCACTGTTTTCTTCAGAATCGCCTTCAGTGGCAGTGGTGTCGGAAGTAAACAAATCTTCTGACTCATTCCGAACATCGAATGGTTTTAATGCTTCTGGTAAATGTGTTCTGGTAGCCTTTGTAGGCAATTTTCTCATACTCGAGATAAGCGAATCTGAGGAAATACATAAATAATGGACTCCAATCTAATGTTTATTGGACCATGCATCATTGTGATAGTTGAAGAATAAAATCCAACTAGATGTCATTTGCTATTTTTTTTATGTTTCAGGCATTAATATGCCCATCATCAGGAGTTTGCAACTATGTTGTTGAACTAATACATTGGCTGTTTCGATCTTGGTTTGCTGTGTGTGTGTGTTAGGGTGCGGTTCGACTAGGGTGGTATCTGGGCTGCCAGCTGAAGCACAACTGGCAGCCCGGATTCCACCCTAGCCAAACTGCACTCTAACTCCAACACACAGCAAACTAAGAATGAAACAGCCAATGTGTTAGTTCAACAACATAGTCACAAACTCCTGAAGATGGGCTTATTAATGCCCGAAACATAAAAAAATATAGCAAGTGGCATCTAGTTGGTTTTTATTCTTCAACAATGAACTTCAAATTTTATGCAGCAAAAAAAATCATAATATAATTTGATATAACAATTATTTACTTCACATAAAATATTGTTTTTAATTAGTTTACACATTATTTACATTTATTTCACTGCTCCTTAATCATTTCACTAAATAAATTAAATTATCACCATAAAAATAATTTACAAAATAAATACCACTATTTGTGTACAAAGTACTTTTGGACATGCTGCTAATAAAACACTCTGTTTGTTTGCCTGTACCCAGAACAAATGGAACCAAACTATCATAAAATTTACGTTTATTTTTGTATGCGCCTGAGCTAGACTTTTAGGCATTTTGTGGAAGTCAAAGAATTTTAATTTTGACCAGCTTTTGCTTTTTGCTTTTTTTTTTTTTTTTTTTTTTTTTTTTTCTCTCCCCTCCCTCCGCGGCTGTTCTTGTCTAGCGACAGTGCAACATTAGACTCCGTGCACAATCGCCCTCCCCTGCAAGTCACAGTT
>Ga0131853_10017839_pt1 | contig 12925 bp, 7 predicted proteins | sample TergutLab28metaG_FD_92764 | JGI IMG/M metagenome (GOLD analysis project Ga0131853, IMG submission 92764) | Labiotermes labralis P1 segment gut microbial communities from Petit-Saut dam, French Guiana - Lab288 P1 (version 2) (version 2) | ecosystem: Host-associated > Arthropoda: Insects >...
AAAGGGGCACGCTAGAGGGAACCGAACGCCGGCTTTTTATTATTTGGGGAACCGCCCAAAAAAACTTTTTCCCCCCCCCCCCCCCCAGTTTCTGTTGGTTGGATAACAATGCATTACAAAACCGCTCAGCAGCAACAAGACACTCACACACTCCGTCATATTCGAAATTAAGAGACAGTGAATGGGGGTGAAATCTTGACCGACGGTGAGGACAGCAAAGATGGGCAGGACGGGAATAGTTAATCGTCCAAACACTTAATAACAGCAGTCACGGTAAATCAACAATATTATAATTTTAATAGTTTAATATATACTATATATATATATATACACAATATTTTAGTCTATGTACATGTCCACATTTTTCCTTATGTTTTATTTGGCTATTGTGGCGTATTAGGCCTGAATTTGTACGCTTCTTTTTCTTAAGGTAGATTCCACCTATTAACAACTGCAAAATACGAAAATGCTTTTGTTATAACGAATAATACTTTTACTTTGCACATGAAACGGTATGTATCTCTCTTCAGAAACAGCCAGTACGTCTAGCACCACAATATTGAGAATAGAGGAGCAAAATTGAAAGAACAAGCCACCGAACTGTGATATGCGCGATTTGAGCTTGCAATTATGCGCATGCGTGAAATGTACTTCGACCAGCGATCGAATGCGCATGCGTAGTAAACATTACCAAGGTGAATGGCATTTCGAAACGAATTTTATTACGTGCCGTCATGTTCACGATTCTAGCTACAACTACAGTGAGTACTGAAGTGTCTTCAGTGTGCGTAAAACTGGAACTGCAGATAGTTCTTCGAACTATGTTCTGAAATGTAATTAACATAAAATGTGTTTTGGAAGAAGCAGGTACGGTATCGAATTACTTTCGTAACGTTAATAAAAATGTGCACCATATATATTACGGAGAGGATTTTCGATTGTTCAGTACGTAGCCAGGCAACACTTAAAAGAGATTGGCTCAAATTTATGTTACGCGTTCTGATTATCAGCAGTCAAGGTGCTAAAGACACTGAGTATTTGAATACAGTTTTTTTACTTAAGGCAAATTCCCGGCATTTTCGGGGCTTATTTTTTTTGGGGGGGGGGGAAGGTTACGTCTCGTGTCTAATACAAGAGGTGGATAATGTCAAAATGTGATTCTTAATGTGCGTGTTATGACCATTCTGTTTAAAAAAATATGATATTTGAATCGTTACAGCGTTTCTGAAATACATTTTGAAAAAAAAAACGCCCCTTATACAGAAACAAAAACTGTTCCCAGATTTGATCTGTGGGTAGCCAATATTTCCTTACATAGCTCCTTTTATCACTATAACTACGGAATGTTTTCGTGCATTTGAATCTACATGTTATTTGGCAACACTGCGAATATTTGTAGCGGCGGAGGAGTTGGTAGCGGCAGTCTTCTCCCACAGGATAATCATGTAACATACACACATAGGTACATAACATCGAGACACCGGGCAATGTTTTTTTTTTAATACACAGAACATTAAAATAGTTGATACCGTGCCAACTGAAACATAACAGTACTGGGCTGGGAGGAAATACTAATAAATAAATATATATATATATGTATATGTTTTCCATATATATATATGTATATGTTTTCCTTTTTCCTTCTTCGAAAACAATTTTTACGTGAGGAAATTTACACATTCTCATGAATTCTTCGAATAAGAAAAATATTCGTACACAGACGTGCACAAATCCATTGCGCCAGATCACCCGGGCGACAAAATACTATACAGTGGCGCATAATAATTGTGGGTACTCAGTGTGTGGCTTGATTCGTGTAACCCTTGTGGCGCCTAGAATGTCTGGGTGATTTGCTAGATTTTTTTTGGGGGGGGGGGGACAATTTATGCACTCCTGCTCGCACATATTTTTTCATGCCAGGAAACGTGGGCAGTCTTGCCTCTAGTGTGAAGACACCCCTCCAACGTTTCGTTTAAGAGTCCGCCGCCCCTACAAAGTTTGGTATAGTTATAAAAAGTGTAAATACATAGCATTTTATATAATCTTATAAACATTAATTAAAGCCATTAGTTATTTTCTTGTTTCTTCTCCACTATGTTAAAGCCGTTTTACCGGCCGGCAAACGAAAATTAAAGCAACAAATATGTCACACAACACAGCACTTAATCGGAAGAAAAGAACAAAGAACCAAATTAATCAAATTAAAATTGTACAAAAATAGGACATTTCTGTTAGGTGGGCGGACAGCTTTACACATCCGGCCCCTTATAACTGACAGAAGGTGATGAGTTCTTTCTATTTTATACAATTTTTTTTTTTGGCAACGTGAAAAAAGAATAATAGTAAGAGTACATTTTTAAAAGTACATCTGTATATTAACCTTAATCAAAATGCAACAGCTCGACTTATATTTAAAAAACAAATAATTTGTCATGTTACATAACAAAGAAATATTACGACAGCGTCAATTGCATCACCTCGTTTCTCCACAAAGCGCCAACAATACACGTACAACAATTTATAATTCATTTCGTCAAATGACAACAGAGAATTGAACAACAAACCAATAGGAAACAAAAACACCGTCATCTGTCTGTTTACCGTTCGCAGTAAAACGTGCATCTTTCTTCAGTGATGACTACACAAAACTTATTATGTCAACGCGGGACATTCCAGTTTATTTACATAAAATAACTTCCCCGTATTTAACTTCTCATATTCCTTAACGGTGTCGCGAAAGATCACAGTTAACATATGGATAGGGATATATGGAACATTACGAAAAGGATTAAAGAGAACACATTTTTCACCATCACATGCTTCTTCCATGTATCAGAGTTTATAGAGAGGTCGTGACAACGGGCATGGTGAGACTGTCGTCTGACGAACTTGCGTGTTGTTGCTGTTGGATCCCACTGGTTGATGCGGTGGGCTGATGATGGTGGTGGTGATGGTGGTGGTGATGAGGGTGCATGTGGTGCGGATGCAGGTGATGCGCTGCCTGTTGCTGCTGCTGGCTTCCACCGGCTGCCGACGAGCCTCCAGAGCTTCCTGCGATCAGCTTGCTCTCTTTCTTGAGCCTCTGTTTGAGATGAACTTTTGCGTGACGTTTCTTCTCATCGCTTCTCGCAAACTTCCGTCCACATGTATCGCACTGAAATGGTTTCTCTCCTGTGTGCGTTCGGACGTGCGTTGTAAGGTGATCGGATCTGGAGAAAGATCTCATGCAAATCCGACATTGAAATGGTTTCAGTCCTGTATGGATCCGAATGTGACGTGTCAACTCGTCTGATCTGGAAAACCGTCTATCGCAGTTTTCAACCGGACATGCATAAGGTCTCTCGTGTACAGGCGTCTTACTCGGTCTGTTTGGATACTTCCTGGGTTTCACTGGTACCAACTTGAGCGGCACTGACGAGTGCTGATACACCTGCGACAAGATCTCGTGACCTTTACTTGTGGACGGGTTGTATTCCGCAAGTTGCACCGAGAAATTCCCTCCATGTTGCTGCTGCTGTTCTTGAGCTTGCGGCTGCACATCACCAACACTACCCCCTCCACCCCCTACACTGCCTGACGTCCCACTACCACCCCCCGAACAGGCACTGAAAGGCTCCTGCTTGGGAATGAGTCCTGAAGGTCCCGCAACAGACATCCCAGCGCCGTAGCCGGCCACAACTTGTGTGTCCAGCCACTGATACTTGGCCGCCGAGGGCACGAGGTTCTGTCCCACCCGGCTGTATGCCAGCTCCTGCTGCTGCTGTTGAACGTTTCCAATAGTTGGTACCGCTCCCCCGCTGCAGCTGGAATAAGTTGTAGGCTGCTTGAGCGTCATGTTGCCCGCGGGTCCACATTCAATGCTGAGTCCCATCAGGTCTTCCTGCTGCTGCTGTTGCTGTTGTTGCTGAGATCCGTCGTCGTAGTGCGCCCCAGCGGGACTGGGACTGGCAGATGGGTACTGCTGTTGAGGTGACGCTGCTGACTGAGGAGGATGCTGAGATTGTTGCTGGCCCAGGAGACCAAACAGGGGAGGGAATATTGTTTTGTCTGGGAGTATCCAATGGTTGATGCCTTGACTTGTCGGTGAGGTAGCAGCGAGGCCTGTGCCAAGGCCAGTGATACTTCCGCCCACGTTTGGGCCCATACTCGTGGCGACGGGGCTCTCACTGGAGGTAGTAGTAAAGATGCCGCGGTAGCTGATTTTGCCCGGTCCGGTATTTCCGGCAGTGTGAGGCACACTGCCCGAGGACGGGTACATGATGATGCTACTTGTGTTGCTGGAGTCCTCGCACACGTTCGTACTGACTCCGGTGGCGGCTGTAGCGAGTCCAGGACTAAGGCTGGGTTCGTGCTTCGTGGGAAGGTCTGCTGTCCCTTCCGGTTCCGGCTGCGGAGGACTGCTAAGTGGGCTACCAGTGGCTTCCAGGGACAGCTCCTCAGGATCCAAGGAACCTGCAACAGTGTCCCGATCTTTTGTTCAACCAGTACCTTTTTACGAATAAGACAACTCGTTTCTTCTGCTAATTTCTTTGCTTTCCTTTTTGCAACACGAACAGTAAAAGTCTCATTAACTTATGATGACAGACAAAGGGACTTATGTCATTATTTCAGGTGGAAACGTTTCGGGACTGGTATTCGGGGAGAGGGGAGACGGTTTTCGAATTTCCTCTGGTTCACATACTGTATCAACAAGACATTCATGATTTTACTTAGTCCGTCCAGGCAAATTCCAGGGTGGTGGCTTACACTAGGCCAACACCGATTTCCTCCATCTCACTTTCGTTATTCTCTAATCACACTAACATTCAGCAACATGCAATGTGAGCTACAGTCAGCGTTCCTAAGTAAATCATACACAAGCATTTCCACACAAATAGGTATGTTTCCAAGTGGCACAGGGGTTTAAATGTAAAATGGTCCCAAAATTTTAAAACCTATTCCCAAATCATTGTATTTTTTATGCGTCATTTGTACGAAGTGCATAACAAAAAGGCATAATAGCAAAGTTATGTCACGCCATCCATACGATTCATTTTCGAAACTACCGGAAAAGATGCGGTAAACTGGAAGAGGCACACCAAAAAGTATGAAGCAAAATTCAGCGAAACGTAATTTCATCCGACCCCAGTGCCCGCACGGTCTAATGAGTAGGTATGCGGCCGCTCGGTTGCTGGGATTGCGGGTTCGAATCCCGGCGGGGGCGTGGAGGTCTGTTTGTTGTGAGTGTTGTGTGTTGCATCCAAGACGGGCCGATCCCTCTTCCAGACGAATCCTACCGTGCGCACGCGTATGTGTCACTGAGTGTGATCAGGTGTAGCAATGAACTTCTACACTTACTATGAGTACGTTGAACAGGGTGGACTAAAAGGGGGGGGGGATTGGTGTAATGGAAGAGAGTTACATGGCCTTCAATTCGAAACATTTTTCAAATGCCTAATGCCGAAGGCAACTGCGAAGACTGACTGTGCAGGATAATGCATGCGTACATAGTACAATATGCTTTGTACACAAGACGTTATATGCAATATCCGTATATCATGGTCATAGAAATGTGCAAAGTACGAAGACTGCAGTATGGAAATCCCACTGCACTAGGGCCTGCGTCCACTTTTATCAAGGATTGCATCCACTTTTATCAAGGATGTAAATTAAATACCAACGAATATAAGCCTCAGTCCCTCAGTCTTGTTGCTCCAGTTTTAACAACTTTCGATAACAGAAGGTCCGGTTTCAAGTTACCTTGCAAAGTTCATCACACGATTCAGGACAACATCTGTACATACAAGGCTGAATCTAAGTAGCAAGGGGTCTTTTGGTAAAGATAAACAATTGTCCTATGCCGCAGCAATGGGCCATGAAGACGGAAAGGGAGACTGGAGGTACAGCCCCACACATTCCTAACCCCTGCATCAGATGGAGCGGTCAGCTTTAGACCTTGAATGCTTTAGGCTCGGCGGACAGAAACCCTGGTACCCATCGGGGATCAGGCTGGGGAGGGCCCAAGAGCCGGCCAAGAAAACGTACGCAAGGACTAGAAACAGTGCTCAATGCTTGTTTTGACGTAGTTAGAGCTCACTGAACAGCAACAAAATCAGGCGGGCGCGATGTATGAGAAACACATTTCGCACGCTGCGCGGAGACGGGATCGAGTAGCACGCATAACAGATAGACACGCTTATCCGATACCGTGACCTTGGATATGTACGACGTGGAAATCTTCAGCCATTTTATTAACGCCGATTTATCGGTGTACTATTGAATGGTAAAAGGTAAAGGTAAAGTGATCCCGTTACAGGCCCGGTGTGACCCAGTGGGTGGGTAGAGGTATAGTTCTACTCTTCCATGACCGCGGCACTAGAAGGGGGTGAGTGGTCAGCAGCACGCCCCGGCCGCCCTTCACCCCCAGGAAAGACCCGGTACCCATTGCACAGGAGGCTGGGTGGGCCCCAGGGCCGGTCTGGACAGGCCTAAAATCTCGTCCCCACCGGGATTCGATCCCGGACCGTCCAGCCCGTAGCCAGTCGCTATACCGACTGAGCTACCGGGCCCACATTATTGAATGGTAATACCAGAAATTAAAAAACAAGCAAGTCGAACGTCACAGTTATAAATATTTTCACACCCAGTTCTGAGTTATTTTTCATCTTCTGGCCTTCCCTAACAGAGCAAACAATATTACCATAATCTCCGAAGTGTGCGATGATCCTGATAAAGGAGCAGCTCTAGCTTCTTCCAACAGGATATGACGTATGAATTCAGGAGCATAAGGCTAACAGGAAAGGTAATACGGCTGCACGTGGAGAGTTCATTAGTCCGAAAACAGAAGAAGAGGTCTGAATCTAGGATACCAGACTAAGAGGAAGAATAATACGGCTGCAGGTAGAAATTTCATTAGCCCGAAAACAGAAGTCGGTTTGAATTTCGGATTGCCAGGCTAACAGAAAAGGCTGGACAAGGACAGTTCATTACAGGGTTGCCGGTAAGTCCTTAGCCCGGCCAGGAAAGAAAACAAGCGGATGTTTCTGTCAGAATGGCGTCCATTTCCTTCGGCGCCTTGCCTTGCAGGCGGGAAAAAATACCTTGATGACAGCTCGCGTCTCGATGTTGTTGAAATCGCGCGAGTCCCTGATATGCTTCCGAGCTTGTTTCCTTTCTGGTTGGGCTAAGTACTTATCAGCACCCCGGCTAACGCAAAACGAAAACTGTGTTTACATTCCACAACGTCCGGTTAAAAGCCCGAATGTAGTTGTATTGGTACGGCCAAAAATAAAGTAGGAAATGTCCTGATGACAAAGGACATGATATTAAAAACATTTCAATTTATAATAAAACAATCATAATAGAATATACTATATAATTAAAGTAAGCAACACTTTACAAAGATTTCATTTGAAAGTGTGCACCAATAAAAAAAGGTAGGGTAAAGTGCACCCTAGTACAGGCACTGAGGCCCTGTACAGGCCGCCCGGCCCATAGGGGGAGTAGAGGTATAGCTCTACTCTTTCTTGACCACGGCACTAGAAGGGGTGAGGTGTCAGCGTCACATCCCGGCCGCTCTTTACCCCCGGAAAAAATCCGGTACCCATTGTACAGGAGGCTGGGTGGGCCCCAGCCGGTCTGGACAGGTTCGGAAAATCTCGTCCTCACCGGGATACGATCCCCGGACCGCCCAGTCCGTAGCCAGTCACTATACTGACTGAGCTACCCGGTCCACATGCACCAGTAGTGTACTTAAAAAGGAAGAACGCTAAACTTGCATCTTAATTTTAACGGTTTAACTTTTTATCCTGTGCCTGGACAGGCCCTTAGGGCTCAAGGAGGTTGAAGGTCCCAGGGTTCCTAAACAATATGCACATGAAGGTGGTAGGTTTGTCAGCCCTACACACCGGCCACTTTTACCTCCAAGGAAATATCCCTGGTACTCATTTCTGCTAGAAGACTGAGTCGACCTCAGGACCATATCTCAGTGACCCCACCAGGAATCCAGCCCGCAACCTTCCGGCTTGTAGCGCAATGCCTCAACCAAATGCGCCACCGCTTGCCCTCAACGGTTTAACCTGCGTTTTAAAAATTCCCAGGAACACACTGGGCAGTTCTGCCACCTTGCGCTAGAAAATAAGAATTTTCTCGCCCTGTAGCCACCGCTATCAATCATACTTCCATTCCCTAACAAGCACGGTACAGTTGTATCATCGCGTACGGAACTGCAGCGGCGACACCAACATGCACGAGTGTATCTCTCTCTTTTCGACTTACAGCCGTAAATATGAAGTTTGTTTCCATGACGAGCTTGTGGTGGTGCAAGCTGATGAGGATCCCAGACGTGTGTGGAGGTGGCCCAGATCGGCTTGTTGGACTCCTTACAGTAATCACGAGAGAACCGGACTACCCACTTTCAATAGCAGCCGGTATGTGTCAATGGGGGCCATGGTAGCTTTTCCCGTAACACAAATAGTGCCTACAATCTTTTAGAAACTGCTGGTTGATTTCATTTCGTTTGTTCTACACTGACCCCATGATCAGTTCAAAAGGTTTGTCCGTCCGGGGTATCTTAAACGAGCAGACTGTTCATTATCTAATATTCCGAAAACAACACAAGTGAAACCGTTTCATTCCTGAAGTAAGGAAGTGGGGGGACTTCGAACTGCGCCCGATACGAAGGCCACTATCAATCACTGGACCTGGCCCTGTCATCGCCAATGGCTCTTCCTATTGGGTCCAACTTCGTAGGTGTCTCCCCACCTTTGAACCTGAGAAAAAAAGCAGATACATTCTTCGAAACGCTTTGTTCCGTTCGGAGTAGACTGGTTTTGAAATGTGATGGCACACGCGCACAAACCATATTTCGTCTTTCGGCGAAACGGACGAGTCCATTTAAATCAGCGGGGGCGTCAGTTCAGTCGACTACTTGCAGCCGAGGTGTGCGCATCAGCGGTAGTAATGGAGATTAGTTTTGTGACAACAAATAAAGAGGGCGATTAGTTTTGTGACAACAAATGAAGAGGGCGATTTGTTTTGTGACAAGAAATGAAGAAGGCGATTAGTTTTGTGACAACAAATGAAGAGGGCAATTACTTTTGTGACAACAAATGAAGAGGGCGATTTGTTTTGTGACAAGAAATGAACAACATGGTCTGCGAGGGATACAAAATGAACAGGAACGCTTCTGGAAAATAAATGCGAGTCGACACTGACACTCGTTACTTTGTATGTCAGTGGTTTTGGAGCACCTCGAGTTATTCGCAATGTCGCTAACTAAATCCATGGAGAAGAGTCCCTCATAAAAAGCTAACGGTTCCTCAGCTTGTCAAGAAATTGTATGGAACCCGAAGGTTCATTACCATGTTAAAAACAGCCAGTCGTTTGTATCCCGAACCAGACCAATCCAATTCACGCCTCCGTCCTGTGCCCTGAACATCCATTTTAATATGTGTCTCCCACCTACGCCTAGGTCTTCCGAGTGTTCTCAGATTTCGACACTAAAACTGTGTAGCCACCACTCCTCTTCCTCCTTACGTGCCACATGCCTCACCCAACTCATTCTTGATTTCGTCACCTGAATATATGATTAGTAGCGATCAGGTTATGCGAACATCACGGTATATGAAATACACTTAATTATAGTCCCCAAAAATACGGGACATGGAAGCGGCTGAAAGGGCACCACCTTTTTTAATATACAGTATCATATTTTAGGTACAATTTCCTAACTTTCAGCTATGACGATGACCTTTACTTGGGAATTTATTTGAATATGATGGCATAGATTTTGGAAATAATTACAGACTAGTGCTAAGGATTTACAATGCAGTGACTAGGCCACATGAATAATGTAACTGCGTTTATGAACGTCATCACAACGGGCAGGGTATGTACGAAACGTCAGGGAGGCGCAATGATGACATTACCTCATATCGTATTTACAGACTTTCCATCGTGCAGGTCTACTACGGAGCCCAAAGCAACCTGGTCATCATCTCACACTGCTCCAAGTCTGACCGAACTGTTCACGCTTATGACTTGCATTCTTCACACCGACCACAAAACGTGAATAAGAAAGTAAAAGTTTTCCTCTGTCTCTAGATGTCCATCATTTGGACTTAAATCTCTTGTGGCGTCATGTCAGAGCTGATTCTGGTTAACGATAAAGTCGTAACTAGAAGAACGGGTGGCGCTGGGATCTACAAGGCAGACAACTGGAGTTACAGGATATGGGGTTTGCATGACGACAAAGATTCATGTTGTGGTAGTGTAGTCTGTTAGGATACCAGCGTTTCGGCGAAACGTACGGTCTTGGCTAAATGGACTCACCGTCTTCGCAGGGTACAACCAAAAAGATGACTGCTAGTATCCCGGCCAGGCTAGCCTGGCTTGTCTGGCCGGGATGGTAGCAGTATTGGACTGACAAATACCTGACGCTGTATGTGCAGCTTTGAGCTCCTGATGGTGGGTGGAAAAACCGCCTGAAACACGTAGAGCGTCTTACAGAAATAAATCAATTGAGAACCGTCGCATCTTGTTGGTTGTACTCTGCGAATATATTAGCGATGCACGGACCTATGAATGTTAAAAAAAATGACTCATCGTGTTCATTATTTCCGCAAACGTCACTCCCTCCCGTATTACAACTGACATCAGACCTCGACCGTTTTGTTCCAGTCAACCGCGGTAACGCAGTCGATATAGCACTACCAATTGGCTGGACGGTCCGGGGTTCGAATCCGGGCAGGGGAAGGATATTTTCTCTTCTACAAAACCGTCCAGACCGGCTCTGGGGGACACCCAGGCTCCTATTCCATGCGAACAGAGGTTATTTCCCAATGAAAAAAGGCCAAGGCGTGAAGTGGACCATCTCCATTTAGTGCCGAGGATACGAGTAGGTGGAGCTATACCTCCGCTCCCCCTATACGGCTTCATGGCGTGGATAGCAGAAATTTTACCTTTTTTTTAATCGTTTCATTCAAAAGCGTTTTGGGACTCCAGGTCCTGGGGATCTGGAGTCCTGGGAACAGTAAACATTTTCCGCTTCCATTACGCCCAGGCTCCGTATTAGACAGGTTTCACTGTATGTAATACACAGAAGTCATATTACTTGCCATTCTGTCGTTATTATATAATTATATAGCAGTCAGGAGTGTGTGGGCCCTGTAGCTCAGTTGGTATAGCGACTGACTATGGGCTGGACAGTCCGGGACCGAATCCCGGTGGGGACGAGATTTTCCGCCCGTCCAGACCGGCCCTAGGGTCCACCCAGCCTCCTGTAAAATGGGTACCGGGTCTTTCCTGGGGGTAGAGGCGGCCGGGGCGTGCTGCTGACCACTCACCCCCTTCTATTGCCGCGGTCATGGAAGAGTAGAGTTATACCTCTATCCACCCTCTGGCCCACACCGGGCCTGTAACGGGATCACTTTACCTTTACCTTTTTATAGCAGTCAGAATAGGAAGTAGTTATGAACAGGCACCGAGGTGGCGGCAGTAACACGGAGGTAGGACGAAAGCTTGTGTCTGTCTCGACCTTACAAAGAAACAGTTACAGAGTGGACTATTAAGCGAAATCGCGTTTTAAGAGGTCCCTCAAGGCCTACTTCGTATTACAGAGGGACAATACGGCAGTCATCTGTAGAAACTGGTGCTAGGAGATGAGACTGGTTAAAAGTGGGCTTTATGAGGGTCTCAAAATAACTTCATTTTTATCGAATTCATGTTCACTAATAAGAATTCGAAATATTACCATCGTACCTAACTCAATAAATCGAAATGACAAAATAAAACAAAGGCCGTGTTGTATGACACAATAGAAGACGCAGTATAGCTCGGTCAGTATAGTACCTAGAATTGTACGACCGGAACATCGGCATCCGATTCTAACCACCAATACCCCGCAATACCCCAGTCTCGCATCCCTTGGACATCGACGGCTCTTTCCTGGGAGTAAAGTGGCGGCGTAGCGTTACGCCTGCCATTCTCCACCTAGTTCCGAATTTAATAATGCGTGGAGTTAAACCTCCATTCGAAAAGTTGTATGGCGACGAAATTATCTACAGCGACTATGCTACCTCACCTTTACTGTAGTTAATCATGGGCTGAAGAAGTAGAAAGGATGTTGGAATGCTGCTGTTGCGGGAAATACGAGAACTAGTGATTCGTTCGTTATTTCTTTTACGTGAGGAAAGCCAAGCTTTGAAAGAGAACTCAACAAAATCAGTAAGGATTCAGCTGACAATGATTTAAAGTGCCTCGTATATTTCCGGTGACCTTTACGTGTCAAATTGTTCAACATGACATAACATTCAACCTTTTAACGAACAATTCTTACTGTACCATACCAACTGTATCGGCATTAAAGGAAACCTGCAGTTTTGCCTTTCTATGTATGTATTTTGTATAATGCTCACAATATCCCTAGGCAACATCAGCCGGTTTATATTTATATACGGAATGCGTTTAAGTCCTCGATTATAATTCAGGCGAATGTCATGATTCGAGAGATTCTAGGAATACTTAGATGCATTTCTATTATACTGCAGCTGCCTATGAGACAGAAGCAGACAGATGCAATCATATCAGACACACACTTTGCTTTGAATAAACAATATATTTTATTAAGCATTAATAAGGTTTTGTTGCTATTCCCTTGACAGCAGTGTTTTTCAAATGGTAGGCTGAAGGTCTGGGTTTAATTCAAGCAACGCCGCAAATTTCAGCAAATATTAGACATTGTTGCAAAACTGAGTTTTGCAGCTAGTGGCCAACTGTATGCAGTGGGGGTAGAAAGTGTCAGCCGTAGAGTGTACACACCGAATTACTTACTTACTCCATGGTGCAGAGTCCTTCTTGAGCAGCTAACTGGTTTGCAGCTAGTCAAGAAATTCCCCGCATTTCATGGAACCCGAAGGTTCATTACCGTACTCACAAGCGTCCGCCA
>Ga0131853_10017840_pt1 | contig 12925 bp, 9 predicted proteins | sample TergutLab28metaG_FD_92764 | JGI IMG/M metagenome (GOLD analysis project Ga0131853, IMG submission 92764) | Labiotermes labralis P1 segment gut microbial communities from Petit-Saut dam, French Guiana - Lab288 P1 (version 2) (version 2) | ecosystem: Host-associated > Arthropoda: Insects >...
GCGAGCAGGCGCGGCTCGGCCGCGTTCGCCTGAAGCCAGGCATGGATTTCAGAGGCGGCGTCCTGGCCGTCGCGGACGGCCCAGACGACGAGCGAGGCGCCGCGCACGATATCGCCGGCGGCAAAAACGCCGGGTATGTTAGTGGCCCCGTGTTTATCCACCTCTATCTCGCCAAATTTATTACGTTTAACACTATCGGCCAGCCATTCGGTGTTAGGCATTAACCCTACTAAGATAAACACCCCTTGCACATTAATGGTGGTTTGTTTGCCGCTGGCTCTGTCGCTGTAACTTAAGCTGGCTACGGTATCTTTGCCGCCAATTTCGGTGGTTTGGGCATTGGTTACTACCGTAACGTTAGCTAAGGTTTTTAGCCGCTCTTGCAATATTTTATCTGCTTTAAGCTCCGGCGCAAACTCAATTAAGGTTACCTGTTTAACGATACCGGCTAAATCGATGGCCGCTTCCACACCGCTGTTGCCGCCGCCAATTACCGCTATTTCTTTGCCGGTAAAAAGCGGGCCGTCGCAGTGTGGGCAGTGGACAATGCCTTTGTTTTTAAAATCGAACTCACCTTTAACGTTAATGTTCCGCCAGCGGGCGCCGGTGGCCAGCACGAGGCTTTTGGCTTTAAGAATAGCCCCGTTGGTCAAAGTTAGCTCTATCAATTTGCCTTTGCTAAGTTTAGTGGCCGCTATAGCCGGGATAATATCGATGGGGTATTCTTTAAGGTGCTCAAACACTTCGGCCATAAATTTAGGGCCTTCGGTATATTTTTGGCCGATAATATTTTCGATAGCGAGAGTTTCCAGCACCTGCCCGCCTAAGGTTTCGCTTAGTAAGCCGGTGCGTATGCCTTTACGGGCGGCATAAATAGCCGCCGCTGCACCGGCCGGCCCGCCGCCAACTATGAGCATATCGTAAGGTTCTTTGTTATTTAAATCGGCCGCCGTTGAGGTTATCCCTAGTTTAGCCACAATTTGCTCTAGGCTCATACGGCCGCCGAAAAATTCGCTGCCGTTTAGATAAACTGTGGGCACAGCCATAATATTTTTAGCCTCTACCTCGCTCTGAAAGCTGCTGCCCTCTACCATTGTGTGGCTAATGTTGGGATTAAGCACGGCCATAATGTTAAGAGCCTGCACGACATCGGGGCAATTATGGCAGCTTAGGCTAACATAACTGATAAAATCGAGTTTTTGGTTAATCGTTTTAATTTGCTCGATGAGTTTATCATCAATTTTAGGTTTGCGGCCGCTTACTTGCAGCAAAGCCATAATAAAGGAGGTAAATTCGTGGCCTAAAGGCAACCCGGCAAAGGTGATGCCGCTTTTGGCCGTTTGCGTGTCGATGGTAAAGCTGCCGGTACGCTCTAGAGTTACCTCGTTAAGGCTAATTTTAGGCGATAAAGCCGCAATTTCCTGTGCAAAAGCCCGCACTTGCTGTGATAGTTCATCGTTTTTTACACAAATATTTAGCACTACCGGCTGCTCGATATACTCTAGGTAAGGGCTAAGCTTCGTTTTCATTTCGTCATCTAAAAGCATATAAAATATCTCCATATTAACTAATAAATAATAGCGAATAGTTAATACGTGTTATCTATTCGCTATTATTTGCAAAAGCTGCACTTTTGCCTATATCTTGCCTACTAAATCTAGGCCGGGTTTTAAAGTTGCCGCACCGGCTTTCCACTTGGCCGGGCAAACTTCGCCGGGGTGGTCGTGCACATATTGGGCAGCCTTTACTTTATCCACTAAATTGGCGGCATTGCGGCCAATACCGCCGGCATTAACTTCGGCGATTTGGATAACGCCGTTAGGGTCTAGCACAAAAGTGCCGCGCTCGGCTAAACCGGCATCTTCGATAAGCACATCAAAAGCACGGCTAATTTTATGGGCCGGGTCGCCAACCATAACATATTCTACTTTATTAATACTTACCGAGTTATCGTGCCATGCTTTGTGTGTAAAATGCGTATCGGTAGATACCGAATACACCTCTACCCCTAAACTTTTTAAAGTAGCGTATTGTTCTTGTAAATCTACCAATTCGGTAGGGCAAACAAAAGTAAAATCGGCCGGATAAAAAAAGACAACGCTCCATTTGCCAATAAAGTCGCGTTCGTAATCTACCTCAAAAAAATCTTTGCCTTGTTTAAAAGCCATACCTTTAAAGGCTTCTACTTTTTTACCAATTAATCCCATAATTTTCTCCTATTAATTAAATTTTTTATTTATTACAATTTTTACAAAGACCGTAAAAAACCACTTCCATACGTTTAAGTTGGTAACCCGGCAAGTTGCTTAAATCGGCCTCTAGTGGTAATTTGTTGTCTTTAAAGCCGGTGTCGCTAACGGCCCCGCAGCTTTCACAAATAAAATGCCTATGGGCCTTAACATTACTATCAAAACGTTCTTGGCCGTCTACCACTCCAAGTGATTTAATCAGCCCTTCTTCTTTAAAAACATTAAGATTACGGTAGACGGTAGCTAAACTTAATGAGGGGTAGTCGCCTTTTAACTGGGTAAAAAGCCATTCGGCCGTAGGGTGGCTATGCGTACTGCGGATTTTAGTTAAGATAGCTTCGCGTTGTTTACTATAGTTTTTCACTAGGTGCCTCTCTTTGGTAATCATAAACTAATAATAGTAACGGTTATTAGTTTATGATATAGCAGTTAATTTGTCAAGTACTTTCTTAAAGATTTAGCGGGTTTTAAAACTTTTTGCAAAGCAGGTTAACCACGAATTACACACCGGGCCGCAGGGGCAATTATGAGTTATGAATAAGGTTAATTTATTTACTTTGCTCTGGCTCTGTATGACTAAATATAATACCTTGACGGTATCAGCTCTTTATGTTATAATATATTACTGTTTCGGTAATAAGAATGTATAGGAGAAAGAATTTATGAAAATAAAACTACTATTAATTTTAATAGCTTTTAGCTCTTGTGTATATAATCCGCCACCGCTTGGGAGGAGAAGATAGACCCTCCTCATTATGTACTTGAGGATTTTGGAAATTTGATAATATTTGATTTGGGCCGGGCAACTAAGCCCGAAGCTGAGTTGCATCTCATATTTACACCTTTAGGGATTGTGCTTGCTTTTACAGATACTGAAAGAATTATAGAATTATTAGTTCCTATCCAAGAGATACAAGAAACTTTATCCGCTACTGAGCATATAAATATGGTACTACGCTATACCCATAATACATCAGCAAATTACACCCTGAACGTTACTTTTACCAATATAACTCCGTATACAATAGAGTTTGATTATGGTGTAGCTCCTCTTGCTTCCGGTGAGATTCAGCAGGAACAATTTGAAGTACTTTTTGCAGAAGCTCATGGTGCCGGTGCATTTAGGTTGCTTAGGAACATTGTGAATTCATCTGTATTATGGTTATTACCATGAGGATAGTTACCAAAGTTATAACACCCTTGACAAAGCTTTTATTTTAAGCTAACTTACTAAGGTTGTTTCTCGGTTATGTAATGGTAGCATAGCAGATTCTGACTCTGTTCGTGGGGGTTCGAGTCCTCCCCGAGAAGCTTTACCTTGTAAACATATAGTTGTATAGTGCGTGTTTACAAGGTTTTTTGTTTTGGGTGTAGATACTTTTGTAAAAAGGCCATCGCCCGCCCCTTGACAATAATTGGATATTAGGTTACAGTACTAGTGTTGTGCGTCATTTTATAGGGGAGGTCTCCTAGTGGCTATGGAAGCAGACTGTAAATCTGTCGCTTCGGCATCGTGGGTTCGAGTCCCACCCTCCCCACTTTTAATCTTATTAATTTTAACTAAAGCTGCGGATAATGCGCTTTGTAACGGCTGCCGGCATGCGAACCATCGCAAAAAGGCTTATTGCTTGATTGACCGCAGCGGCACAAAGTTTGTTTAGCCCGTACTTCATAGGCTATGTCATCGGCCCCTATCACCTTGATACTACCGCGTAACCACAGCGGGCCCGATATATTAAGACCGGTATCTTCCAGCAAGTTAAGCTGTGCAGTCTCTTTAGCCTCTAGCGATTTACCATCTTTACCGTACATTACTAACCGTCCCGAGGGGCATAAGTTAGCTTCGTTAGCGGCTAGCTCGGGCTCTCTGCCGGCGGCTACTAAGCGCCAAATTTGGCCGGCACGGTCGCAAAAACGGGCAAAGGCGCAATAATTTTGGTTATCTAACAATATTTGCTTGGGACCAACTAACTTATCGGCAGATTCTTGCTGCATTATTGGGGTGGTATCGGCGGTTTCGCGGCCATCAAAATGGGCAGCAAGGTGCGAGCCATCGCAAAAAGGGGCATTCCGGCTTTGGCCGCAACGGCATAGATGGGCCGGTAAAGCTTTTATCTCGAACATCTTACCATCACCGTAACCTATAGAAACACCATCTTCGTTGGTTAAAATAATTTTTTGTGTTAATTTTGTTAGCCCGTAAACAAGATAGGGGCCGTTGGCGGTAACCTTTACATAAATTTCTGGGTTCATCTTTAAAATATACTGCTATTATCTTTATTTATAAAGGTAGCTTTATATGGCTGATAGCCGGTTGGATAATTTAAAAAGAAAGAAGCGAGCGCAGCGAAAAATTACCGGCTACCCGGCCGCTAAGCTGGGCCCTATGGCCATCGGCAAAGGTGGCTATTAAAGTTACTTCATTTAAATTTACAGGTAATATTTCACTGGTTAAGTTTTGGCTGCCTGCTTCTATCACCACTTGCCCGCTGTACAATAAATTGTTACGGTCATAAAAATGCAGATAAATAGTAGCGGCTGCCGGGCCGTTATTAATAAAAAGAGCGCTTACTAAAGTTTGTTCGCTAAAAAGGCGGGCCTCAAATTGTATGGTATAAGGGCCGTAGTTTAAGCTTTGGCTGTGGTTAAGCAAAGGCGGCAACCCAAACAAAGCAACAGCCGCGATTAATGTTAAGCTAACTAGAGTAATTAAACGGCTATGGAAGCCGCGTTTTCTTAAGTTTAGCCGTCCTTTAGTCAGCTTTTCTTTTAGCGGGCGGCTAGGCGGTTTACTATAGTAGTGGTAATCGCCCTCTAGGCCTTCGGTTTCTTTCATGGTTGTCGTTAGTTATTCCTCTAAATATATTGCTTCTAATTCGTTTAAATTGTCATCGAGGGTAAAGTTATCTTCACCAAGTAAAGTATGTTCGGTGTTAAATAATCTATCCAGCCGCCACCATAATACATTAGCCCCGCGTATATTCCCAAAAATGGCCGATAAAATACCGCTGTCATCAAGCGATAATAACCTAAAAGTAGCCTCGCGGGCAAAGCCGGCCTCAAGGTCAAGGTTGTGCAGCTCACTGCCGTCTAGGCTATCAATAATGAGTAAGTTGTAATTAGTGTTTAAACCAAAGGTTGATATAAAATAAAGGTTACCGGCTAAATCGCTGCCGATTAACTCGTAAAAACTGCCGCCGGTGGCCGGGCTAACTATTTGGCCGCTAACGCTGTCGGTACGTAAATCGTAGCTGTATACATAATCGCTAAAGGGGTAGTTAAGGCTGCTGATGGCGCTGGTGCGGATATAAAGCAGCGGCTGGGTACGGCTAACAATAATATTATCGATATGAAAGTTGGCGGCTTCTGGCCCTAATAAACTTTGCGGCGATAAATCGTTTAGTTGATAAAGCAGTTCGCCCTCGCTGTTAAACCAAAAAATTTGCCAGCCGGCTAAGGTGCGGCTTATCACCACTATATCGTTATTGGCGGTAACGATAAGGTTATCTACCAAAGGAAAACTAGAGCCCATAAAACCTTCGCGCCCTAAAAAGTTAAGGTACTCGCCGCGCTCGTTAAAAATGAGCACCACATAGTTATAAAAAGTATCTTCGTTAAAGTTAAGGTTAAAATCTTGAGTGATGGAGTATCTATCTACCACATAAATAAGGCCATCGGAGTTAACGGCAATTTGGCCTTGCTCGTTAAAGTTCCAGCGGGTAATGAGCCTTTGGTCGCCCGCTTGCAAAAAAGGCGGATTGGTATTTTCATTATAAATGAGCGATAAAATATCGCCGTAGCTAGAAAAACGCATTATTTTACCGCTGGTAGTGTTAGATAAATAAAAAAAACCGTTACGCATAGTAAAAAAGAGGTTGCTTCTTACCGTAGTCTCTCGGGTTTCAAAAAGGTTTAGCTCGTCTTCCATAACGCCAATACGCAGGCTAAATAAATCGTAGCGGGCTACTTCACTGCTTTCGTGGGTACAGGCTAGTAAAAAAATGATAGTAAGTAAAACAAAGGCCTTCATCATTAAATAGTATGCCATTTTTTAAGCAATTATTCAAGTAATAAAAAACAAGGTTGAAAGCTATTAGTTTTTATGCTAGTATAATTAAGGAGATTTTAGCATAAGGATTACTTAATTAATATAAGTGAGTGTTAAGGGATATTTCCGGATTAAATTTGCTTGCTACCGAATTGACAATTTGCCCAATAAGGTTTAAAATTTAGTTTAAACTAAATTTAGAGGAGAAAAAATTATGACCAGTTACAAAGATTTAGGGCTAGTTAATAGCCGCGAGCTCTTTAAAAAAGCGATGGCCGGTAAATATGCCATACCTGCCTTTAACTTTAACAACATGGAGCAAATGCAGGCCATTATTGCCGCCTGTGTAGCCACCAAAAGCCCGGTTATTTTGCAGGTGTCGGCAGGGGCACGCAAATATGCCAACGCCACCTTGCTGCGCAATATGGCTAAAGGTGCGGTAGAATATGCGGCCGAGCTGGGGCTAGCTATCCCCATCGTACTACACCTTGACCATGGCGATAGCTACGAACTATGTGTTTCGTGCATAGAATCGGGCTTTAGCAGTGTAATGATTGATGGCTCGCATCACTCTTACGAAAAAAATGTCGAGCTTACCGCTAAAGTGGTAGAATATGCCCACAAATATGATGTTACCGTTGAAGGCGAGCTGGGTGTGTTAGCCGGCATCGAGGACGATGTCGTGGCCGAGCACCACACCTACACCGAGCCCAGTGAGGTGGAAGATTTTGTTAAAAAAACCGGCGTAGATAGCTTAGCTATTAGCATTGGCACCAGCCATGGGGCTTTTAAATTTAAGCCGGAGCAATGTACCCGTAACGCCGCCGGCATTTTAGTCCCGCCGCCGCTGCGTTTTGATATTTTAGCCGAAATTGAAAAACGTATTCCCGGCTTTCCTATCGTGCTGCACGGCGCTTCATCGGTACCGCAAGAATATATAGAGATGATTAAAAAATACGGCGGTGAGGCGCCTAATGCTATTGGTATCCCCGAAGACGAGCTGCGCAAAGCCGCTGCCAGCGCCGTTTGCAAAATTAACATTGACAGCGATGGCCGCTTAGCGATGACGGCGCTTATCCGCAAAGTATTTGCCGAAGAACCTACCGAGTTTGACCCGCGCAAGTATTTAGGACCAGCCCGTGATGAGCTTAAAAAGCTGTATATGCATAAGACGGAAGCTGTGCTGGGTAGTGCGGGAAGGGTGTAAAGATTTAATAAATGCTGCAAAAAAATCTCCTTAAATAAAGGAGATTTTTTTATTTATCTAATCATTAAAAATGGCATCGTAACGTTCGCTATCGCGTTTAAAGGCTACTACCGCCCCTTCGGTACCGCTTGCCTTAGCTTTAGCCAATGCTTCGCGCGCCTCACGCACTAAAAGGTGCGGCGAAACTTTCCGCTCGGTAAAAGACGATACACCATAACTGGCTTTAATAGCCTCATATTTACCTTGATAGCCGGCAATTTGTTTTAAAGCCTCTTCTTCGTTTATCGTTAAAGCAACGGCAGCTAGCTTAGCGTTTATCATTTGGATAGTGCCTTGCTCAAAAAAGCTGGCTAAACTATCTTTAAAATCTAATTCATCGCCATCATTAAGCTCTAAGCAAAGTAAGCTTAACCGGTCGTTATCGTTGGCTAAGGCAGCCAAGCTATCTTCTAAATTTTTAAAACTTCGTGCTTCGGCTTCTTCCTCCGGCGAGGCAGTTGCCTCCGGTAAGTAGCTATCTAAATCGTTTAAATCGCTCAAGTCATCTAGGGCGCTCATATCTTCTTCTATTAAATTATTTAAATCATTAGCTTCTTCGTTATTATCTAAAAAATTAGCTAAATCATCTAAATCTTCGCTTAAGTCGTCTGGCGGCGCTAAGTTATTTATGGTTTCTAAGTCTTCACTCAAAGTAAGCGGTTCATCTAAAGATAACTCGGTACTATCCGCATCTTCTGTTTCAGGTTCGTTTAAATTATCGGCGGTCAGTTCTTCTTCAAACTCGGGTATCTCCGGCAAATTAAAGTCGTCAACGTTATTAACAGCCTCTTCCGCTTCAGGCTCAGATAAGTTATCCACATTAAAATCATCTTCCGGTAACTCTAAATCTTTCAAAGCCGGTAAACTAAAGGCTTCTTCATCGGCTTCGCTAGCCATTGTTTCTTCCGCTGCCGGCTCGCTTAAATTATCATTATCATCACTAAGCTCGTCTTCGTTAAAATCCGGCAAATTAAATTCTTCGGGCTGGTCTAACCCCTCAATGGCCGGCAAACCGGCTAGTTCGGTATCTAAACTAAAATTATTAAAATCGTCCTCTGGGTTTTCTTCACTCATTAAAGCAAAATCGGGCTCATCTTCTTGGTTGGTAGCGGTAAAATTGGTTAAAAAATCGTCATCGCTGCTGTCTAATAACGAGCTATCAAAAGCCGGCCCGGCAGTTGCTTCAGCCGCTTTTTTACTTACTTTAGTTTTACTGCGGGCTGCCGGTTCGTCGTCATTTAGCTCGAAGGGTTCATCGCTGCCGCTGGCTTCGTGGGCAAGTAACCCTTTACGGTTTTTAAAGTAAATGGCTAAAGTATTCATAAACAGCAGTAAGGCCGTTACCACTAAAAAAGCCCCAGTTAGGCCTAAAGCCCGCCTTAATAAAACTAAGGCGTTTTGGGCATTAATTAACGATACAATAACATCTAATTGGGGAGTTTGCCCGCCGCCAGTAAGCTGGGTCGTAAAAAGACCGTACCTAAAGTTGATAAAACGATAGTCGCGGTGAGCGTTAAGCTGTACCGTACCGCCTCTTTGCACATAAAAAAGCCGGTTATTCCCATCGTAAGCGGCAATTACCTCGATATTAGGGTTAGTGCGCATTATGCTCTCTAAAGCCGTGCTATTAAAGTTACCGGCTGCCAAAGCCTGCTGGCTTTGCTCACGCACGCTTTGGATAATAGCCCCCGAAGCCCTTACCCCGTTAGACCTTTGAGTAAGTAAAGATACCGCCACAAATGTAGCAAAACCTGCTAAAATGATAACGGTAGCCCACATGTAAATGGTAAGTAATATTCCTTTAGTCGTTCTTTTCATTATTCCAACTTTTTATAGGTAAAGCACCTAATTGATTAGCCCTTAGCAGGCAAGTTACTTATTAATTATTTCGGCAGTTAAGCAGCTTTTTTGTAATTAACCTTATTTTTTTATTGCCGCTATTACGGTAGCTAAACGCATAATTATAAAAACACCGGCGCTAAGAGCAATAATACTTAACCAAGTGCTTACATTAATAGGCACTGTCCTAAAAAAATTACCGCCAAATTGCCCTATTAAAATTTGCCCCGCTAAAATAGCCGCTACTACCAGCCAAAATAAATTATTAGCAAAAAATTGCTTTAGCCTAAATTTTTGTTTAAACAGCCGCATATTAAATAAGTTCCATAATTGTAACATAACAAAAAAATGAAAAAAGATGGTGGATTGATAAGCCGAAAGCCGGCCGTTAGCTATTAAATAACCCAGCATAATAGCCACAAAAAGACCGGCCGTACTAAACATTTTAATAGCCATTGCCTTAGTAATAATAAAGGCTTTACTATTACGCGGCGGCTCTTTAAGTAATTGCGGGGTAGCCTCTTCGCTGGCAAGGGCTAAAGCCCCTAAAGTGTCCATAATTAAATTTATCCATAAAAATTGCATAACGGTAAAAGGTAAATCTACCCCGATAAACGGCCCCGCCAACGCAATGGTAATGGCGGCAATATTACTGGTTAATTGAAACATAATAAAACGCTGAATATTTAAATAAAGGCCGCGCCCCCACATAACCCCGTTAATAATACTTTTAAACGAATCGTTTAGTAAAATAATATCGCTGGCCTCTTTGGCAATAGCCGTACCGGTTTGACCCATCGCCAGCCCAACATCGGCGTGGTTTAAAGCCGGGCCGTCGTTACTGCCATCGCCGGTAACGGCTACTACCTCACCTTTTTTTTGCAGCAGCTTAACCAGCCGCAATTTATCCTGCGGCCTTGCCCGGGCCATAATAACTAGGCTGCTTACTTTTTCTTCGGCCTCTTCAGCGCTAAGGGCTTCAAATTCGGCGCCGGTTAAAATAAGGCTGTCCTCTTTTAACAAGCCGGCCTCACGGCCAATTTCACGCGCCGTTTCTATGCTATCACCGGTAAGCATTTTAATACCGATACCGGCGGTAAGGCAATCGGCCACCGCCTGCGGCACTTCGGGGCGTACCGGGTCGGCTATACCGGCCAACCCAAGCCAAGTTAAATTATTGATAGTTAATAAATCCGGTTCATCATTATCCTCAAGGTAACTGTAAGCAAACCCAAGCGTACGCCGGGCTTTAGCTTGCTCGCTGTGCATTATATTTTGCCACTCGGTTTTAGTTTTACCGTTAAAGTTAGCGCATCTTTCGAGGATAGCCTCCGGCGCCCCCTTAACCAAAACCATTTTTTTAGCGTTATAACGGCCAAAGGTAGCCATATATTTGTGCTGGGTATGAAAAGGCAGTTGGTTAATTACCTTAAAATTATCGCGTAAAATTTGGTAGTTTTGCCCTTGTTCTTTTAAATAAAGCAACAACGCTCCTTCGGTGGGATTACCTACAACCTTCCCCTCTGCACTTAAGTTCGCGCTGCTATTAGCAGCCAACGCTAAAGAGATAAGCTCGTTTTGCTGGCCGTCATTATGGTTATAGTAAAGCTCGGCTAGGCGCATTTGGTTCATGGTTAAAGTACCGGTTTTATCGCTGCAAATTACGGTGGTGGCCCCAATGGTTTCACAGGCTTCCATCTTGCGTACTAAGGTGTTATCTTTCATCATTTTACGCATACTGTACGCAAGGCTTAAGGTAACGCTCATTGGTAAACCTTCGGGCACGCTTACTACAATAATGGTAACGGCTATCATAAAAATGATGAGCATATTTTCGATATTAACCAGCAGCGGTAAATCGAAACCCACCAACCCTTGCATAAAGGCCCGGCCGCTAAGTACCACCAATAAAAAGAGAGCGATGGTAAAACCTACCCGAGCTATAACCTTAGCCAATCCCTCCAGCTGCTGTTTAAGCGGGCTGGTCAGCTCGTTATCTTCGCCGGCAAGCCGGGCGGTTTTACCCATTTCGGCGTTATCCCCAATGGCCATTATTTTAACAATAGCATGGCCGTTACGCACAAAAGTACCTTTAAAAGCTTTATAAACGGGGTAAGGGTCATCGGCGTTAGCTTGATGACTATTCCCATCGTACATAATTTTATGCACAGGTAAACTTTCGCCGGTTAAAGGCGATTCGTCTACCTCAAAGCTGCCGGCTTCTATAATTAAAGCATCGGCCGGTACTTCATCGCCGGTTTCTAGGGCTACTAAATCGTCGATAGTAATATATTTACGTTCTATCAACTGATAACTGCCGCCGCGTATTACTTTATAAAGCTGGTCGTCGCTTACTTTATTTAATAGGTCAAACTCTTTGCCGGCTTTGTATTCGTTAATAAAGGCCAGCCCGGTAGAAAGTAAAATGGCAATAAAAATAGCCACACCTTCGGCAATTTCGCCTTTAAAAAGGCCGGTAATGCTGGCCACAATGGCCGCTAACAGTAATATTTTGATGGTAGGGTCGTTAAATTTTTCTATGTATAACCTAAACATAGTTTTGCGTTTAGGCGGCGTAAGCACATTAAGGCCGTATTTAGCCTGATTAGCCTTAACTTGCTCTGGGGTTAATCCTTGCATTATTTTACCTCTGCTAAGAGTATAGTTTATTTAACAACTAAAAATCAAGGCGTTTAAGTAAAAGAAAAACCGCCGAAAGGCCATTAATGGGCATTTTTGCCTTTAATAAAGTTAATAATTAATACATAACGGGCACATAAGTATAATTATTATAAATAATTGCATATAAAAATTTATTTTAAATTTAATATAAAATAATAATTGCATATAAAGCAACATATTATTGAGTTAAAAACTTATGCAAGCTGGCAAAATTTATACGTTTATGCAAAATAAGGTTGACACAATAAAAGTTTTATGTTTAAATTAGTCAAAATTCATTATAAGAGGAGTTGTTTATGAAGAAACTTATATGCCTCGCTTTACTTGTTTTTTCTTTTACAATGATTGCCTGCCCCAGCGGCGGGAACAACGGGGTAGAGTTTGCCATTGCCAACGGCGGTGAGCCGCAATCGCTAGATCCATCACAGGCCAGCGGTGTGCCTGAAAGACGTATTTTTACAGCTTTGTTTGAAGGGCTTACCCGTATAGACCCACAAACAGGCGGCCCAAGACCGGGACTTGCCGAAAGCTGGGAATACAGTACCGACCGCACAGTAATGACCTTTACTTTAAGGCCAAATTTAACCTTTAGCGATGGTACACCTATCGATGCTAATGCCGTAGTAGATTCTTTAAGGTATTATATTTTACCAACTACCGCCAGTACTTGGGCCAGCACCTACATGAATAACATTGCCGGCGCCGCCGCTGTTATTGCCGGCCAAGCCGCACCGGAAACCGCCGGTTTTAGAGTAGTTGGTCCGCGCACGGTAGAAATTACCTTAACCGGCCCCGTTCCTTTTATGGAAGAAAGGCTGGCTCACACCGCTTTCCAAATTTTACCTATGCACATTATCCGCC
>Ga0131853_10017841_pt1 | contig 12925 bp, 12 predicted proteins | sample TergutLab28metaG_FD_92764 | JGI IMG/M metagenome (GOLD analysis project Ga0131853, IMG submission 92764) | Labiotermes labralis P1 segment gut microbial communities from Petit-Saut dam, French Guiana - Lab288 P1 (version 2) (version 2) | ecosystem: Host-associated > Arthropoda: Insects >...
AACGACATCATCGGCACGTCCGAGATGCCGCCGTCGCACTACCTTGGCCGGTTCTACGTGGACTCCGTCGTGTTCGACGATCGGGCGCTTCGCCTGCTGGTCGACACCGTCGGTGTTGATCGCGTGATGGTGGGCAGCGACTACCCGTACCCGCTGGGCGAACGCCCGGTGGGTGAGGTGGTGCGCATGAGCGAGTTCCTGGCGGAGACTGAGCGTCAGCTGATCCAGCGCGGCAATGCCGAGCGATTCCTCGGGATCTCCGATATTGCCTGAGGCATAGCCAAATTGAGATACCCGGCGGCCGATTCGGCATTTGTGAGTCATGTCTCACGGCGGCAGAATCTTCCCCACGAGGCCGATGAGGCCGCTGGATTCTCTTGGTGAAGAACGGATCTCGATGATCCGACCGCCTCCCACCGACACCCGATAGGTATCTGCGATGACCGACAGCACGACACGAGGTAGCGCCGCCGCCTCCGCCCCGGCCGCGCGCAGCCGTGTCGCCTTGGCGACACTGGCCGGCACCACGCTCGAGTGGTACGACTTCTTCCTCTACGGAACCGCCGCTGCGCTGATCTTCAACAAGCAGTTCTTCCCCAGTCTGAGCCCCACCGCCGGAACGCTCGCCGCGTTCAGCACGTTCGCGGTCGGGTTCATCGCCCGCCCCCTCGGCGGTCTGGTGTTCGGCCACTTCGGTGACCGGATCGGCCGCAAGGCGACACTGGTGGTCTCCCTGCTGATGATGGGTATCGGATCGACGCTGATCGGTCTCATCCCGAACTACGAGGCGATCGGAGTCTGGGCGCCGATCCTGTTGGTCGCCATGCGCGTGGTGCAGGGCATAGGGCTGGGCGGCGAGGGCGCCGGCGCGACGCTGATGTCGATGGAGCATGCTCCCGCCGGGAAGAAGAACCTCTACGCGGGCTTCCCACAGATGGGCACCCCGGCCGGGCTCGTCCTCGCCAACGGCGTCTTCCTGACGACCAGTTCGGTGATGTCCGACAGCGCGTTCACCTCGTGGGGCTGGCGTATCCCGTTCGTGCTCAGCATCGTGCTGGTGGCCATCGGACTGGTCATCCGTCTGCGGGTCACCGAGTCGCCGTCCTTCACCGGGATCCTCGAGAACAACGAGGTGTCGAGGTTCCCACTTCGCGAGGCGCTCGACGTCGGCTTCCCCCGGCTCGCGCTCACGCTCCTGGCGGTGCTCGCGAATTCTGCTGTCGCATACGCCTTCATGGTGTTCTCGCTGTCGTACGGCACGCAGCATCTCGGCTATGACAAGCAGTTCCTGATTCTCGGCGTGACGGCGGCCGCGGTGCTGTGGTTCCTGTCGATTCCGGTGTGGACCAAGGTTGCCGACAAGCACGGCCGCCGCACCATGTTCATCGCCGGCTCGGCCGCGATCCTGGCGTGGTGCGTGGTGTTCTTTCCGCTGCTCAACACCGAGAACTCGGTTGTCGCGGTGATCGCCTTCCTCGGAATGGGCCTCATCGTCCCGGTGACCCACTGCGTCCAGGGCAGCATCATCGCCGACACGTTCCCGGCGAAGGTGCGGTACTCGGGATCCTCGCTGATTCTGCAGAGCGGCGCCATCCTCGGCGGTGGACTCGCGCCGATGATCGCCACCGCGCTGCTCGACGCGACGGGATCGTCCACCGGTGTCACGTGGTACCTCGCGCTCATCTGCGCGGTCAGCCTCTTCGGTGCCATCGCCCTGTTCCGGGTGGTGCCGGACTCGTCGCGCGGACTGCAGCACGACGAGGAGGCCGCGGTCGTTCGCGCCTGACCACGTCGGTGAACCGGAGCCGTCCACCATCCCGGTGGGCGGCTCCGGTGCGTTCCGGTTCAGGACCGGCTGGGCGCGATCTCGGCGGCGAACTCTGCCAGAAAGTCCACCAGAGCCGATGCCGACGGGCTCAGCGTGCGCCCAGCCGACAGGGTGATCCCGACGCTGTGGCCGATCGGATCGAGCGTGATCGGCAGCGTGGTGAGCCGGGCGTCGTCGCGGGGGATCAAGCTCGGGAGGGCGGCAACCATGTCGGTCTCGAGCAGCAGCTGTCGTACCGTCAGGAACGAGGTGGCCTCCACCCGGTTCTCGGGGAGCGGCAGGCCGTTACGGGCGAAGAACTCCTCGAGCTCGCGGCGCAGGGCGGTCTCGACACCCGGCAGGATCCACGGGTACCCGGCGAGATCGCTCAATTGCAGATTCGCCTGGCCCGCGAGCGGGTGCCCCAGACGCGTCACGAGTTCCACCGATTCGGCGTACAGGGTGCGTCGCACGGCCATCTCATCGGTGGGTGAGGTGAGTCGACCCACGATGAGATCGATTCGCCCGGACTGAAGTTCGGTCAGCAGCATCTCCGGCGTTCCCTCCCGGACCGACACGGTCAACAAGGGGCGCTCGGACTTCAACCGCGCGATGGCGCCGGGCAGCAGGACGTTCGAGCCTGCGAGATGAGTCCCCACCACCACGGTTCCGCGATCGGCGTCGGCGAGTTCGACGACGTGCCGCCCGGCCTGGGTGAGTTGCGCGATGACCGCGCGAGCGTGCGCGGTGAACGCCTCACCGAAGATTGTGGGGGTGATTCCGCGAGGACCCCGGTCGTACAGCGAGACACCGAGAATCGACTCGAGATCGTGCAGGCTGCGCGTCGCGACCGGTTGGGTGACGTGGAGTGCCGCGGCCGCGGCGACGACACTTCCCTGGCTGGTCAATGCGTCGACGAGGAGCAGATGGCGGAGCTTGAGGCGCCCGTCGAGCAGTTTGGGCATGTCCATGGGGGGATCCTATCGACGTGCCGAATCAGCGAATACCGTAAGCGATTTGGTGGTTGCAAGACGCAACGTTCTTGCGGTGAGGCAGGTTTCGCTCTGGGCCCTCGGGTGGAGATCAGAGCGTCGTCTCGAGGCCAGCGAACAGCCCGAGCAGCGCGGCGCTCAGCGCCGAGTCGCGGTCGGCGAGGTCGAGGAAGACGTCGTAGTGGTTGCGATCGGGGATCACGAGAAGTTCGCTCTCGCACCGACGGCTCCACTCGTGGTGGAAACTTCGGCTCTGCTCGAGGAAACCCACACCGTCGTGTTCGGCGACCGCGATCACCGCCCGCGGGCCCGCCTGATCGGTCTGCAGCATGGGGCTCAGTGCAGCGGCCCGCGAGACGTCGAGGCCGAGCCACTCGTTCGCGAACGAGTTCACGAGCGGCCGGATGTCGAACAGTCCGCTGATCGGCATCGCTGCCCGAACGACGTCCGGCGGTAGACCCAGCGGATCCTGCCAGCCCGGCACCATCGTCGTGGCTGTCAGGTGCCCGCCGGCCGAACTGCCTCCGACCACGATGCGATCTGGGTCCAATCCGTGATCGGCCCCGTGGTGGTAAACCCACGCGACCGCGGCCCGCACCTGCCGGACGATCTCCTCGAGGGGCGTGTCCGGTGCGAGCCCGTAGTCGACCGAGACGGTGGCGATGCCTTCGGCGTCGAGCATGCGCGCCATGAAAGCCGTGTGGTGCCGGGACAGTGCGCGCCAGTAGCCGCCGTGGATCGCGACGTATGCCGGGCGTAGCTCGCTTCCCGTGCCCCACACGTCGAGGCGTTCGCTGCTGTGCGGGTCGTATCGCAGATCTGCGAAGCCGTCGAGGCCGCACACGACCTTCCGCGAAAGCTGTCGGTACTCCTCGATCGTGGAGTCGAACAGTTCGGCGGAGACGGTATTGCGGACGTTGTAGTCCGCATCGATCTGCGGGTCGGTCATCGGTCCATCCTCTGGGGCGACTCCGATGCCTGTCGAATGCGAAATTCGCGGCGAGATATGACCGTCCTGCTATGTCTCGGGTGCCGAACGACGAAGCGCCCGTCCCCTGTGTGGGGACGGGCGCTTCGGTCCGTTCGGTGCTGTCGCTCGTGCGATCAGCGAGCGCGACGCGCCAGACGCTCCGAGTCGGAGATCAGGACGCTCTTGCCCTCGAGGCGAAGCCAGCCGCGGTGCGCGAAGTCGGCCAGGGCCTTGTTCACGGTCTCGCGGGAGGCGCCGACGAGCTGGGCGATCTCTTCCTGCGTGAGGTCGTGCGTCACGCGGAGGGAACCGGCCTCCTGGGTGCCGAAGCGCTGCGCGAGCTGCAGCAGCGCCTTGGCGACACGACCCGGGACGTCGGTGAAGATCAGGTCGGCGAGGTTGTTGTTGGTGCGGCGCAGACGACGCGCGAGGACGCGCAGCAGCTGCTCCGCGATCTCCGGACGCTGGTCGATCCACGACTTGAGGGCGTCACGATCCATGCTCACGGCGCGGACCTCGGTGACCGTCGTGGCCGTCGACGTGCGCGGACCCGGGTCGAAGATCGACAGCTCGCCGAACATGTCCGACGGACCCATGATCGTCAGCAGGTTCTCGCGGCCGTCCGGCGAACGGCGGCCGAGCTTCACCTTGCCGGAGACGATGATGTACAGCCGGTCACCGGGCTCGCCCTCGTTGAAGATGACGTGCCCGCGGGGGAAATCGACGGGCTGGAGCTGCTTGACCAGCGCAGCCACCGCCGAGGGCTCGACTCCTTGGAAGATGCCGGCTCTGGCCAGAACCTCGTCCACGTGCGCTCCTTTGGAAAAAACTGTTCATCTATGCAAGTTGCTGCACGTCGACTGGGGTCTCATGCAACGAGTACGCGAACAAAGTCTACTTGGCATGACTGTGGAACGAGTCACGGACACCGCGTAGAGTTCTACAACTTTGCGAAAAATCCCTCCCGGCTTTGCTCACCGGAGGGGCGACCACGGGCTCGTGGGGCCGGAGCGCGGGCCCACTACCAGTGCAAATCAGCTCGCGCGGCGAGCGCTTTCCGCGTTCTCGGCGCCGCCGGTGTCGTCGGATTCAGGCTCGCCGCCCCGCTTGCGGCGACGGTGGAAGCGGGCGAGTGCGTGCGGGAAGCCGTCGGTGGCGAGCGTCGCGACCTCGTCCTGGCTCGCCTGGTCGAGGAACTCCGCGACCTCCTGCTCGCGCACCGTCAGTCGACGAAGCCGGAACTCGACCCGCTCCATCGCCAGTGCGAACAGCATGAGCAGCACAGGAAAAAGCACGACAGCCAGACCTTGCATAACGGGAAGTAAACACTGCGAAGGTCTCAGATGCGACACAGTCCGGAATCCGATCGGCACGCCAGTCCGTAGAGTTGGCGAGGTGCACGCGACCTCAGCAGACGACCGGAATTCGGGTGCGGCGCCCACCGCGACGGGTGAGTCCCGACTCGCGCTCGTGCGCCGGGCACGGCGGATGAACCGCCGCTTGAAGGAGGCGTTCCCGCACGTCTACTGCGAGCTCGACTTCACGACGCCGCTCGAGCTGACCGTCGCGACGATCCTGTCGGCCCAGTGCACGGATGTGCGGGTCAACCAGGTAACTCCCGCGTTGTTCGAGCGCTACCGCGACGCCCGCGCCTACGCCGAGGCCGACCGCACGGAGCTCGAGGAATACATCCGGACGACCGGGTTCTATCGCAACAAAGCGAACTCGATCATCGGTCTCGGACAGGCGCTCCTCGAGCGCTACGACGGTGAAGTTCCGGACAAGCTGAAGGACCTCGTGACGCTGCCCGGTATCGGTCGCAAGACTGCGAACGTCGTCCTCGGAAACGCGTTCGGCGTGCCGGGAATCACAGTCGATACGCACTTCGGTCGCCTCGTTCGACGCTGGAAGTGGACCGAGGAGACCGACCCGGTCAAGGTGGAGCACGCGGTCGGTGCGCTCATCGAGCGCAAGGAGTGGACGGACCTCTCGCACCGTGTGATCTTCCACGGGCGTCGGGTGTGCCACGCGCGCAAGCCCGCGTGCGGGGTGTGCGTGCTGGCGAAGGACTGCCCGTCGTACGGCACCGGGCCCACCGACAAGGTCGCGGCGGCGGCGTTGGTCAAGGGTCCCGAGACCGATCATCTTCTCGAGCTGGCAGGTATGTGAGCGGTATGCGTGTTTCCAGTGCAGCGCGGTGGAGTCTGGCCGCGCTCGTCGTCGTGGTGGCGCTGATCGTCGCGATCTGGCCGCGTGGCGACAAGGACGCTGCCGACGTCTCCGATTACCCGGGCACGGACCGGTCGACGTCGCAGCAGGAGCGCCGCGGCAGCGACACTCCCGAGTCGCTCGCCCCGCTCCGCGCCGACGCCGCACTCGAGCCGTGCCCCACCCCGACCGGCCCGGCGCCGGACAGTGCCGTGTTGAAGGGCATCACGCTCGAGTGTCTGGGTGACGGCAGTCGCGTCGACGTCGGCGCTGCGCTCGCCGGCAAGCCCGTGCTGCTCAACATCTGGGCCTACTGGTGCGGGCCGTGCCGCGAGGAACTGCCGTACCTGCAGCAATACTCGGATCGTGTCGGCGACGCGGTTACCGTCATGACGGTGCACACCGATTCCAACGAGGCCAACGGGCTCGCCCGCCTCGCCGAGTACGACGTCCACCTGCCCGGAGTCCAGGACGGTTCCGCCCGGGTGCAGGCCGCCGTCGGCTCGCCGGCCGTGCTGCCGGTGTCGGTGCTGATCCGCCCGGACGGCACGGTCGCGAAGATCCTCCCGCAGCAGTTCCACAGCGTCGACGAGATCGCCGCCGCCGTCCAGCAGCATCTCGGCGTCGCCGCATGAGCTTCCACCTGCAGCACCCGCTGAACCCCGACGCGGCACCGGAATGGCTCCGTGCGGTGACGCGCACCCTTCCCGCCGACCCCAACCGCGTCAATCCGGTGCTGAACCGTCGCTCCCCGAAGGGGGCTGCGGTGCGTCCGGCCTCCGTCCTCGTGCTCTTCGGCGGACCGGACGAGTCCGATCCGCTGGCCGTCGGGGGACTGCCCGCCGACGCCGACGTCCTGTTGACGCAGCGGGCGTCGACGATGCGCCAGCACAGCGGTCAGGTCGCCTTCCCCGGCGGCGCCGCCGACCCCGAGGACGACGGGCCCGTCGACACCGCGCTCCGCGAGGCGGAGGAGGAGACCGGCCTGCTGCGGGCCGGCGTCCAGCCGCTCGCGATGCTCCCCGAGATCTTCATCCCGCCGTCGGGATTCGACGTCACCCCGGTGCTCGCGTACTGGCGCGACCCCAGCCCGGTCGGTGTCGTCGACGCCGCCGAGGCCGAGCGGGTCGTGCGGGTGCCGGTGCGGGAACTGATCGACCCGGACAACCGTTTCCAGGTTCGACACCGCGCCGGCTACCAGGGGCCCGCGTTCGAGGTCGACGGAATGCTCGTGTGGGGATTCACCGCGGGTGTGCTCGCGGGGCTGCTGGCCGTCTCCGGGTGGGAACTCGAGTGGGACCACCACGACGTCCGCGACCTCGACGTAACGCTCACCCGTGTCGCAACCGGTGTGGAGAACGACGACACGACCACCGAATCCGGACTGCACCGTCCGTTGCGGGGAATGGGGGAGCGTTGAGCGGATCGGGATGGATCGATCTGGCCGTGATTCTGGTGGCGCTGCTGGCGGCGTCGTCGGGATGGCGCCACGGTGCGGTCGCGTCGGCGCTCGCGTTCTTCGGTGTCGTGCTCGGCGCGGTCGCCGGCATCCTCATCGCACCGCACGTGCTCGTCCACGTCGACGAGGGCCGGATGCGGGTGTTCGTCGGCATCGCCCTGATCGTCGTGCTGGTGGTGGTCGGTGAAGTCGCCGGCATGGTGCTGGGCCGCGCGGCCCGCAGCGTCATGCACAGCCCCGTGGCACGCAGCGTCGACAGCTTCGTCGGCGCCGGCCTGCAACTGGTCGCGGTCCTGGTGGCCGCGTGGCTGCTGGCGATCCCGCTGACGACATCCGGGCAGGCCAACGTCGCGACCGCGGTCCGCGGGTCCAAGGTGCTCAGCACCGTCGACGACGTCGCCCCGAACTGGCTGCGCCAGGTGCCCAGCGAGTTCTCGGCGCTGCTCGACACGTCGGGCCTGCCCGACGTCATCGGCCCGTTCGGGCGCACCCCGATCACGAACGTCGATCCGCCGGATCCGAGCGTGCTCGCCAGCCCGGTCGCGCAGCAGTTGCAGTCCAGCGTGCTGCGAATCCGCGGCGCCGCACCGAGCTGCCAGAAGGCCCTCGAGGGCTCCGGCTTCGTCGTGGGACCCGAACGAGTCATGACCAACGCGCACGTCGTCGCAGGCACATCCTCGGTCAGCGTCGACACCGACGCGGGGCCGCTCGACGCGCGGGTCGTGGTGTTCGATCCGGCCGTCGACGTCGCGATCCTCGACGTGCCCGGCCTAAGCGCCGCGCCGCTGTCCTTCGCGCCCAAGCAGGCGCGCACCGGTGACGACGCGATCGTCCTCGGCTACCCGGGTGGCGGGCCGTACACCGCCAGCGCGGCCCGCATCCGCGAGGTCCTCGACCTCCGCGGCCCGGACATCTACCGGTCCGGGACGGTCGAGCGCGAGGTGTACACCGTGCGTGGCTCGATCCGGCAGGGCAACTCGGGCGGTCCGCTCGTCGACGGGCAGGGCCGCGTGCTCGGCGTGGTGTTCGGTGCCGCCGTCGACGACAGCGACACCGGCTTCGTGCTCACCGCCGACGAGGTGTCCCGGCAGCTCGAGCAGGCCAACGGGTCGACCGCCGCGGTCGGCACCGGGGTGTGCATCGTCTGACCCCGGTCGTCCGGCCCGGCGGTCGCCGGGTCAGCGGGATTCGAGCGCGAACCGCGTCAGTTCCGCGGTGACCTCGTCGGGTGATTCCTGGTGCGCGAAGTGCCCGGCGCCGGCGACCCGGTACAGCTGTCGGCCCGGCGCGAAGTCGGTCGACCGTTCGATGGTGCCGGCCAGTACATACGGGTCGAGCTCGCCGTGGATCTGCAGGACCGGAATCTCGAGCTGGTGATCCATCGCGGTCATGAACCGGCGACCGTCCGGGCGGAACTGGCTGCGGAACGCCCAGCGCTGGTACTCCAGCGCGGAGTGCGCCACGCGCGGAATCTGCATCGCCGACCGCAGTCGGCGGACGACCTCGGGGAACTCGTCGGACTCCGGCCACGCCGGGCCGGACCGGGCCCGCAGGAGACGCTCGACCTCGGCGGCGTCGTCTCGGACGAGCCTGCGTTCCGGTCGCCACGGCACCTGGTAGTCCAGGAACGTCGGGAGCAGCGCGGACCGCTGCCGGCGATCGCGCAGGACGGCCCGCTTCAGCGCGATCGGATGCGGCGAGCTGACCAGCCCGATCGACTTCACCAGACGGGGATGCAGCAGCGCCGTCGCCCAGCACACCAGGCCGCCGTCGGCGTGCCCGATCAGGGTGGCGTTCGTGTGGCCCATCGCGCGGATCAGGCCCGCGATGTCACCGGCGAGCGTCCAGCCGTCGTAGCCGCGGGGCGGGGTGTCGGTGTCGCCGTAGCCGCGCAGGTCGACGGCGACGGTGCGGAAGCCTGCGTCGGCGAGGGCCGTCAACTGGTGTCGCCACGACCACCAGATGTCGGCGAAGCCGTGCAGGAGAACGACGAGCGGGGCGTCGGGACGCGACGGACCGCACTCCGCGATGTGGATGCGGATGCCGTTCGCGTGGATGTCACGATGCGTCCACGGCCCGTCGAAACGGACCGTGGACGGGTCGGGCTGGGTCACCTGTGTGGTCAAGGCTGGATCAGCCGGCGGTGCCCGTTCCCGCGCCCAGCGGGGATGCGGCGTCCGGACGCTGTCCCGGGAGCACGGTCGCGGCCTGCTTGAGCGAGTCGATCGTCTTGTTCGGTGCCCGGAGCTTGCGGACCCGCAGGTAGCCGAGCAGGGCGAGGACACCGGTGACGACGAGCATCAGCGCGAAGACGATCAGGAACGCCGCCCAGCGATCGAGCCACACGCTGATCAGTTCGGCGAGGAAGAAAAAGAAGAAGAAGGCGCTGAACACCAGCACGGACAGCGCGAGGATGAAGAACATGCTGCCCTGCAGGCCCTTCTTCACCTCGCTGGTGACCTCGGCCTTCGCGAGTTCGACCTCGGCGCGGAACAGCGTCGAGACCTGCGCGGTCGCGTCCCGGACCAGGGTGCCGATCGACGCGTGCTGCGGATCGTGAAGGTCGGTGAGGGGAATCGAGGAGACCGTCGTCGGAACTCCGTCGCCGGTGACTCGGCCGCCGTCTCCCGTGACTCCGTTGCCGTTGCTGAAGCTCACTTCTCGACCCCTCCAGGTTCCTCTACGCGCTGTTGGCCGACTCGTGAGTGGTTCTCACGTGCCGGTGGCAGCGGCGCGGGCCTGATGGACCCGTCCGCGTCGCAACAGTAACGCCGATCCGATCAGTGACGCAGCCAACGATGTCAAGAGCACCGCGGCCTTCGCAATGTCCGCTTCGCTGCCGTCGCCGATACCCGCGAGCGCAAGATCGGCCACCAGAAGGCTAACCGTGAACCCGATCGCACCGAGCACCGACAGGGCGAACATGTCACGGAATCCGAGCTGACGCGGCTTGGTGGCGATCCCGAGACGGACCGCGATCCACGAGACGCCGAAGATTCCGACGGTCTTGCCGACGAGCAATCCGAGGATGATCGCGAGCGAGATCCGGTTGGTGAACATCTCGCTCAGCACGTGCCCGTTGATCGGGACGCCCGACGCGAAGAGCGCGAACAGGGGCACACACACGGCCGCGGACCACGGCTGCAGGCGATGTTCGAGACGCGTGGCCGGCGAGTACTGCTCGCCCGGATCGGTACGGACGCGGGTGAGCAGTCCCAGCGCGACGCCTGCGAGTGTCGCGTGGATGCCCGCGGAGTGGACGCTGTACCAGGTCAGCAGCGCCAGCGGAACGTAGAGGAACGGGGTGGTGATGCGGGCGCGTTGCGCGTACCAGTAGGCGACCAGGCACACGACCGCGGTCAGGATCCACAGAATCGCGACGGACCCGGTGAACAGCACGGCGATGAGGATGATCGCGAGCAGGTCGTCGACGACCGCCAGGCTCAGCAGGAAGACGCGGGCGCTCGCGGGGATCCGCGACCCGGTGAGGGCCAGCACGCCCAACGCGAACGCGATGTCCGTGGCGACGGGGATGGCCCACCCGCGGTCCATGCCGGGCGTGCCGGCGCCGACGACGGCCGCGATGATCGCCGGCAGGATCACGCCGCCGCATGCCGCCATGATCGGTAGCAGGGCCTTCTTGCGGTCGGCGAGTTCACCGACGACGAGCTCACGCTTGAGTTCGAGACCGGCCACGAAGAAGAAGATCGCGAGCAGTCCGTCCTGTGCCCAGGTTCCGAGACTGAGGTTCAGGTGGAGCGCACTCGGGCCGATCTGCCAGTCGCGGAGCGTCGTGTAGGCGTCGGCCAAGGGAGAGTTTGCCCACACCACGGCGAGTGCTGCGGCGATCAGGAGGATCGAGCCGCCGACCGTCTCGGTGCGGAGGTAGCGGGCCAGTTCGGAGCGTGTGGCGGGGATCAAGTAACGCCTTTCACCTGGGGTTTCATCGGGCACGGCAAAGCCGTCGCCGACCAGACTTCCCGGCACTCCTGATGAGATCTTAACGCGTTCTTTGCAACCGTTCAGTCGGTAATTGCCGTTTTGCTTCGCCGATGGGGTGAAGTGTTGAATTCCTACGGTTTGGGACGAAATTCCATTCAGTGGAACGCGGGGAACGTGGATACCGGTCGTTCGAATTCCGGATTCCGCAGAGATGTGTGCAGGAGCATTTGTCACGTGAGCAAGGGTGTGGAGTCCGCCGAGCGCGGACAGGGTGAGTTATCGACGGCCGTCGACTCGGCTGACACGGTCGCGGGAGTGCCTCGCAGTCGCATCGTCGTCGCCAGCATGGTCGGTACCTCGATCGAGTTCTACGACTTCTACATCTATGCCACCGCTGCGGTATCGGTCTTCCCGCACCTGTTCTTCCCCAAGGGCAACGACACGACGGCACTGCTCGCCTCGTTCGCGACGTTCGGTCTGGCCTTCGTCGCCCGCCCGCTCGGGTCGATCCTCTTCGGCCACTTCGGCGATCGGATCGGCCGCAAGGCCACCCTCGTCGGTTCGCTGCTCACGATGGGCATCGCGACGTTCCTGATCGGCCTGCTGCCCACGTACAACCAGGTGGGCATCACCGCGGCGGCGCTGCTCGCGCTGATGCGGTTCTGTCAGGGCCTGGGGCTCGGTGGTGAGTGGTCGGGTGCGGCGTTGCTCGCGACCGAGACCGCGAAGAGCGGCAAGCGCGCCTGGGCGGCCATGTGGCCGCAGTTGGGCGCCCCGATCGGCTTCTTCTTCGCCAACGGCCTCTTCCTGCTGATCACGGTCACGCTCGGTTACACGAGCAGTTCGTCGCCGGATCTCGACAGCGCGTTCCTCGCGTGGGGCTGGCGCATCCCGTTCCTGCTCAGCGCGCTGATGGTGATGATCGGCCTCTACGTGCGCCTCAAGCTCGAGGAGACGCCGGTGTTCGCCCGGGCCGTCGCGAACGGTGAGAAGGTCAAGACCCCGCTCAAGCAGGTGTTCAAGACCAGTTGGCGACAGCTGATCATCGGCACGTTCGTGATGCTGGCGACGTACACGCTCTTCTACATCATGACGACGTGGGTCCTCAGCTACGGCACGGGCAAAACCGCCGCCGACGGCGGGCACGGCGCCGGCTTCCAGTACAAGGACTTCCTGGTGCTGCAGCTGGTGGCGGTGCTGTTCTTCGCGGCTGCCATTCCCGTTGCGGGTTGGCTCGCCGACCGGTTCGGGCGCCGCATCACCCTGCTCGTCGTCACCGTTTTCATGATGGTGTTCGGTCTGACGTTCGGTGTGATCCTCGACCCCGACGGCATGGGCGACGCCCGCATGCTGACCTTCCTGGTCGTTGGCATGGTGCTGATGGGCCTGACGTTCGGCCCGATGAGTGCGGTGCTGCCCGAACTGTTCCCCACCAACGTCCGCTACACCGGGTCGGGAATCGCGTACAACACCGCGAGCATCCTCGGCGCGGCGGTGGCACCGTTCATCGCGACGTGGCTGGCCGAGAACTACGGCGTCGGATGGGT
>Ga0131853_10017844_pt1 | contig 12924 bp, 11 predicted proteins | sample TergutLab28metaG_FD_92764 | JGI IMG/M metagenome (GOLD analysis project Ga0131853, IMG submission 92764) | Labiotermes labralis P1 segment gut microbial communities from Petit-Saut dam, French Guiana - Lab288 P1 (version 2) (version 2) | ecosystem: Host-associated > Arthropoda: Insects >...
AGGGGTGGACGCCAAAGGCGGACGGGGTGTTTGAAAAAAATGATACCATTTAATCCAAAATTAAAAGAGAATGCAGCACAGTTAAGACAAGAGGGAAACTTGTCCGAGGCTTTACTCTGGCTACAACTGAAAAAGAAGCAACTTTTGGGTCATTCATTTAATCGTCAACGAAGAATTGGAAATTACATAGTAGATTTTTATTGTTTAGACTGCAATGTTGTTATTGAGATAGACGGAAGTTCGCATGATTATAAGGTGGAATATGATGAAGAGCGAGATAGGTATTTTGAGAGCTTAGGACTTGTGGTTATTCATATTCGGGCTAAGGATGTTTTGGGTGATTTGGGTGGGGTTATGGAGATGATGTATACCCCCCCCTCCCCCTTCGGGCACCCATCGCCGTGCTTGCACGGACTCCAAGGAGGGGAATCCCCGCTCTTTAGCTCTACATAACGGAGGACAAAAATGCAAAGCTATAACGTACTAATAGTATTCAACCATGACAAAACCAAACTCCTCATGTGCCGTCGCCTCAAAGAGCCCTACAAAGACCTCAGCAATCTCATCGGCGGCAAGATTGAACCGGGTGAAAACGGCTACGACGCGGCTTACCGCGAGCTTTTTGAAGAAGCCGCCATCTCGCGCGAGGATATAAAACTCACACATATGATGGATTTTACATATCATTTGTTGAATTTACATATGGAAGTATACGTCGGCAAACTTAACTGCGAAGTATCCGTCGAAGGCGACGAAAACGAGCTATATTGGTCGGATTTAGATTGCAACTTTTTCGATATGAAGCTTTTTGCAGGCGAGGGAAACATTGGGCATATGCTTGAGCAAGTGAAAATATATGAAGATAAATTATTCACAACCTAGTTAGGAGAAAATCAAATGACAGCGGAAATATTAGCGGTGGGAACGGAGCTACTTTTGGGTGACACGCTTAATTCAAACGCCCAATACCTGTCGAAGGAATTGGCAGGGCTTGGTGTTTCTGTTTACCGCCATACCGTAGTGGGCGACAATCCTGAGCGGCTTGAAAAAGCCTTTGCGGAGGCGTTCTCGCGTGCGGACGTGGTTATAACATCGGGCGGGTTAGGTCCGACAAGAGACGATTTAACCAAAGAGATCGGCGCGAAGTATTTTGGCAGAAAGCTCGTCATGGACGAGGATGCGCTCAAAACACTTGAGTCGTTTTTCACTCGCACCGGCCGCGTGATGACTGAGAACAATAGAAAACAAGCTATGATGCCGGAAGGTGCAACGCTTATTCCAAACAACAACGGGACAGCTCCCGGCTGCATGATAAATGACGAAGTGAGCGGCAAGACGCTCATCATGCTTCCCGGCCCTCCGCGTGAGCTTAATCCAATGTTTGAAGAGCATGTCGTGCCTTTTATCAAAAAGCGCACGGATGGAATGTATGTTTCGCGCGTACTTAGGCTCTGCGGCGTCGGCGAAAGCACGGCTGAGGATATGATAAAAGATATTATTGAAAATCAAACGAATCCGACCATAGCACCCTATGCAAAGCTTAATGAGCTGACCTTTAGGATAACCGCGTCTGCCAAGACTGAAGATGACGCGCACGAGCTGATGGAGCCTATAGTTTCCGAGCTTTATAAGCGCTTTGGTGATAATATATACGGCGAGGGGAATCATTTAAGCCTCGCGGAAGTAGTGATTAAGCGGCTTGTTAAAAAAAATATGACCATCGCCGTGGCGGAGAGTTGCACGGGCGGCATGTTATCGGCGGCTCTTGTGGATATCGCAGGTTCGTCAGAGGCGCTACTTGAGGGCTTTGTTACATATTCTAACGAAGCGAAAGTGAAGCGGCTCGGTGTGCGCCAAAATACGCTTGATAATTACGGCGCGGTATCTGCCGAATGCGCTTCTGAAATGGCTTTGGGCGTCGCGCGTGAATCGGGCGCGGATATCGGCATATCGATAACGGGAATAGCAGGCCCCGGCGGCGCAACTAAGGACAAGCCCGTTGGATTAGTATATATCGCAATTTGCATCGATGGGAATGCAGAGGTCAAAGAGTTCAAATACACCGGAAACCGTCAGAGAATCCGTGGGCGCGCCGTTATGGCAAGCCTTGATATGATTAGAAGGGCGTTGATTTAATGGGCGCGGCATTTCGTGGGCTGATTGGCTCAAAAATGACAGTGAAAAAGGCGAACTTGTTGCTATTATTTGCGGCGTTTGTTTGGGGCTCGGGCTTTGTTGGTAACGCTTGGGTGTTAGGGGCGGGGTTTAGCCCATTGCAGCTCATAGCCGCTAGGATGTTTATAGCGAGCGCGTGTTTATGCGTGTTTTTTAGGAAGAACTTAAAGACAATCACAAAAACAGAGATTGTGGCCGGGTCTTTGCTTGGCGGGCTGTTGCTTGCGGGGTTTATCTTCCAAACGTATGCGCTTCTATACATAACTGCTTCGGTAAACGCTTTTGTAACATCGGTTTATGTTATACTTACGCCGTTTTTCAGGCGCATGATTATTAAAGAAAAATTGGATTATTTTGCAAATATTGGTGCAGGTTTAACGATTGTGGGGATTGCGTTTATATCGCTTGACGGTGGGTTCGGCATGTCGATCGGTGTGGTTTTGACCTTGATTTGTGCGGTTTTCTACGCTTTGCAAACGGTCTTTACGGATAAATTTACCAAGATTTATAGCCCGATTAATTTAACGATTGTAATGATTACGTTTAACGCAATATTTGCGAATGCGGCGAGCGTGATAATCTATGACCGTCCGCAGATGAGCGGCGCGGTAGCCCTAAGCCTGTTGTACTTGGGGCTGGTTTGTACATTCGCAGCATATCTTGCTCAAAATATTGGGCAGAAATATACAACCGCGGTAAACGCCGCGATAATAATGTCGATGGAATCGGTTTTTGGAACGATTCTTGCGGTAATCATTTTAGGCGACATGCTTAGCACACAAATGATTTTGGGTATGTCGATAGTATTTGTAGCAATAATCGTAGCGGAAACTAAGCTCGAATTTATAAAGAAGAAAAACTCTAAGGAGGATTTAGATAATGGCAAAGGATAAGAAAAAAGCAGTAGTTGATTATTCAGCTCAGACGGAATCGGAAAAGGAAAAGGCGTTATCGAACGCCATAGCAATGATAGAGAAGGATTTTGGTAAAGGCGCCATAATGAAGTTTGGCGAAACGAATAAAGGCAATATTCCTGCGATTCCAACGGGTTCTTTGAGCTTAGACATAGCTCTTGGTATCGGCGGCGTTCCTAAAGGCAGGATAATTGAGGTTTATGGGCCTGAATCGTCGGGTAAAACAACGCTCGCACTCCATATAGTGGCGCAGGTGCAAAAATCCGGCGGCATTGCGAGTTATGTTGACGCGGAACATGCGCTAGATCCTGTTTATGCCGGTAAATTGGGTGTAAATATAGATGAATTATACATATCCCAACCGGACGATGGCGAGCAAGCTCTTGAAATCGCTGAAGCCATGGTTCGCTCGGGCGCGATTGATATAATCGTAATTGACTCGGTGGCGGCACTTGTACCACGCGCGGAAATTGAGGGAGACATGGGCGCGAGCCATATGGGCCTTCAAGCGAGGCTTATGAGCCAGGCACTTAGGAAGCTGACGGGTATCGTACATAAAACAAATTGTACCGTTATTTTTATCAACCAACTGCGTGAGAAAATCGGCGGAATGTCGTACGGCGAGAGTACAACGACGACGGGCGGGCGAGCCTTGAAGTTTTACGCGTCCGTTAGAATTGATATAAGACGCGCCGAGACGATTAAAGTAAACGACGCGCCGGTCGGCAGCCGCACGAAAGTGAAGGTTGCGAAAAACAAGATGGCGCCGCCGTTTAAGACTTGCGAGTTTGATATAATGTATGGCAAAGGTATTTCTAAAGTCGGCGATATTCTCGACATGGCGGTTGATGCGAAGCAGGTGGTAAAGAGTGGCGCGTGGTATTCGCATGGTGAAACGAGAATCGGTCAAGGGCGCGAGAATGCGAAGATTTATCTCGAAGAAAATCCGGAGCTTTGCGACGAGCTTGAAAATTATTTGCGTAGAGAGTTCGGCCTTCCCGAATTAGGCGCAGCAGCAGTGTCGGTTGTTGAAGAAACCGAGGAAAAGCCTAAGAAGTCAAGGTCAAAAGCCAAAGCAAAAGACGCCGAAGAGGAAGAAATTGTGCTGGAAGAATTCCCGGACGACGAAGCGGCGGCAGAAGTAGCGGCCGACGAGATAGAAATCGAGCTTGAAGAAGTGGATGAATAATGCGAATAACCGCGATTGAACAGCAAAAGAAGAACGCGAACAGATGTTCCGTATTTATAGACGGTGAGTTTGCGTTTGGTATGCTCGAGATGGACGCGTATCTTATGGGGCTGAAAGAGGGTAACGAAATCAGCCCCGAAGAGCTGACGAAGCTCAAAGAAACGGTCGTTTTAGCCGAGGCTAAAAACTTAGCGTTAAAATATCTAGCGTATTCAATGCGAACAAAGCGTGAGGTCGTTACAAAAATGAAGACCTACGACTTTAGTGAGGAAATGATAGACGAGGTCATTGATTTTTTAGAGCAGCATCGTTATATTGACGATACAAACTATGCCGAGAAGTATATCGCGGAAAAAATGCGCGCCGGTTACGGCGAATGGCGAATCAAGCAAGAGCTTTTCCGCAAAGGCATTGATACAGAAATTATAAATGTATGCCTCGAAGAAAATGAGGAAGATGCGACCGAAAAGATACTCGCTTTGCTTGAAAAGAAGATAAAAAGCGAAACCGAGGACGAGTTCAACAAAAAAGAACGTCAAAAGGTATATAATTTTTTAAACTCGCGCGGTTTTGGTTATGATGATACAAAGAGCGCGATTAGGCAGTACTGGGAGGGATATTAATGATAGAAGTTAAAAATCTAACTAAACGTTTTGGGCAAATTTTAGCGGTTGACGATTTAAGCTTTTCTGTAGGCAAAGGTGAAATTGTAGGCTTTCTGGGTCCAAACGGCGCCGGAAAGACGACTACTTTGAACATGATGACAGGCTATTTAGCGCCGACAGAAGGTTCTATAACAATCAATGGGCACGATATCGTAGAAAGCCCGATTGAGGCGAAAGCGCAGATAGGTTATCTGCCTGATAATCCGCCGATATATCCGAACATGACAGTTTGGGAATATCTAAACTTTGTGGCGGACTTGAAAAAGGTCAAGAGAGCCGGGCGCAAAGAGCATTTGGAAGAGATTATGGACCTCGTTAAAATAACGGAGATGCGTAAACGTATTACCAAAAATCTCTCGAAAGGCTATAGGCAAAGGGTTGGGCTTTGTCAAGCCATGGTCGGTTCACCGGCCGCCATTATTTTGGACGAGCCGATGGTAGCACTTGACCCGATGCAAATTATTGAGATGCGCCAAGTTATCAGGGATTTGGGCAAGCGACATACAATGATACTTTCAAGCCATATACTTCCTGAAGTTTCGGCGGTCTGCGACAAGGTTATGATTATACACAAGGGGCGAATTGTGGCGAGCGACACGACTGATAAGCTGACAAGCACAGTTACCGGCCAGCATAGAATACAAATCAGAGTGGGCGGCACGTTTGAACGCGCCAAAGATTTACTTACGAGCTATGGTTTTGTAAATGATATTGAGAATCAAGGGATGAAAGAAGAAGGCACGACAGATATAATTATCACGGGTGCCGAAGGGGCGGATATTAGAGAGCCTATCTTCAAAGCCTGCGCAGAGCGCGAAATAATCCTTCTTTCTATGAAGAATCTTGAGTTCAGCTTAGAAGAGTTGTTCTTAGAAGTGACAACAACCTCGGGAAGAGAAGGTATGGAAATTGAAGAAGTAGTTACGTATGAAGAAACCATGTCAAAAGAAGAACCCGGGCAAGAAGAAACGGCGCAAGAGGAGGTAGGCGAAGATGATAGCGATAATTAAGAAAGAAATGCGTAACTATTTTAACCATATAACGGGTTATGTGTTTTTGTTTTTCTATACTGTGCTGAGTGCGATATTTTTTATACAAACGAATGTAATGCAGCTTAACGCGGAGTATTTTTTTACTCTGATTAACTCGACGATTATATTTATGCTTATGGTGCCGATGCTTACAATGCGCCTGTTCTCGGAAGAGTACGCGCAAAAGACCGACCAACTTTTGTACACCGCACCGATTACAACGGCGTCCATAGTGTTTGGCAAGTTTTTCGCGGCGTGTTTGATGCTTCTTATCGGCGTTTCGATAACTTTTATTTTCCCGTATTTGATAAGTGCATATGGGACGCTGCCGATTAACCGAATAATCGGCACGTATGTGGGCTTTTATCTGATGGGCGTTTCGTTTATATCCATAGGTATCTTGGTGTCGGTATCGACCCACAGCCAAGTAGTCGCTGCAATCGGTTCGTTTGCCATGATATTTGTTTTCTTTATGATGGGCGAACTTGTTAATCTAATTCCAACGACAAGGGATGCAGGCGTTATTTTTGCAGGCGTTGTTTCTGCGTTAATAGGCTACATTTTCTATAGCTCGACGAGAAATGTTTGGGCGAGCGGCGGCGTGCTTGCGGTTTTAGGTTCGGCAATTGGTATAACTTATCTTACGATACCAAGCATCTTTGACGGGCTTGCGATAAGAAGCCTCAACTGGGTGTCGCTTGTGAGCCGCTTCGGCAGCTTCTCATTTGGAGTTCTGGACGTTGCGGATATGGTTTATTATATAACTTTCGCGGTTTTGTTCTGTTTTTTTGCGATAACGATTATAGAAAAAAGACGATGGGCATAATCCAATAAGTTATAAAGGAGGCGTAAAAAAATGGACGAAAACAATATTAACATTGACAAAAAAAGCGGCGGCAAACCCGTAAGGCTAAGACTTGGAACAATGTCTACGCTTATGGTTATATTTGCGGTGGCAATTACTATAGTTGTGAACATGGTTGCGCAGAATTTGGACTTATTCTATGATTTGACGCCGGATATGTTCTTTAGTATCTCGGAAACTTCAGAGCAAATCCTTGCAGATTTGGATAGGGAAGTTACTATCTACACTCTGTTTAGAACAGGCCATGAAATAGGCATTTATCAACAGTTTTTGCAGTCATATAGAGCTTTTCCGATGGTTAGTGTGATGAATGTTGACCCATTTATCCATGCGGACTTTGTGGAGCGGCACGCGCCGCCCGGACAAACCATACCTGTGAACAGCATAATAGTCGAATCGGAAGGCAGGCACAGAGTAATATTGCCGCATGAAATGCGCACGACCAGATTTGATATATTCACACTCTCGGAAGTGGTTGAAACGATAACTTTTGAATCAGTTGTGACCAACGCCATAAGGCAAGTTGCTTCAGGCTTTGATTATAAGATTTATTTTGCAACCGGGCATGGTGAACTGCCTTTGCATCCGACGTTTTTGCAAGAGTTTGCTGATTGGCATTTTACAGTGGAAGATTTGGATGTTACAATGATTGATAGGATACCTGAAGATGCGTCGGCGCTGCTAATAACGACCCCACAAAGGGATTGGAACGAGCTTACAACGCAAATTATTTGGGAGTATTTGGAGCGCGGCGGCAAAGCAGTATTCTTCATAGACTTCAGTGATGTTGAACTGACGAATTTAAGGCGTTTGGTTAATAATTTCGGCATTGATTTTATCGATGATATGGTTTTGGAAAGCAATCCTAACTTCTTGGTGCCGCTTCCGGGCGGACAAGTTAATCCGTTTGCGTTTACGCCGCTTTACCCGGCTCGCCACAACATCACGAACGATATTATAGACTCGGACTTTAGAGTGGTGCTTATGAACGCAATGCCGCTTGAGCCAACAGCTATTGCCAGGCAAAATCTTATGATTGAACCGCTTTTGGTGTCTAGCCCTGATTCGTTTTTGAAAGATGTGCGTACGCTCGAGCCGGGCGCGTTAATTCAGCGCGAGCCAACTGACCCAACAGGGCCGTTTGCGGTAATGTATGCGATTACGGACAGGACATCTTCGCCGCCGGCAAGGATTGTCTTTGCAGGCACGGAATCGCTTCTTGCGGATGCCGGGGCTAACATGTGGCTGACTATGAACGCGTTTAGCTGGGCGATGGATACACTTCCGAACGTATGGATAGAAGCACAAGCGGTCAACGATAACCGCTTAGAATTTACAAATATGGGCCAAGTGTATTTTATCATGGGCATAAGTCTTTTTGCGATACCGGGCTCGGTTTTGGTTACGGGCGTTGTTGTATGGCTTAGGAGGCGGAACAAATAATGAATAAACGGACGAAAAAACTTTTTATAATGGCTGCGGCATTTATTGTATTGGTGGGTGCATACTTTGCGACGCTGAACATAAGCCCTACATTTGATTGGGACGACGAAGAGGAAATCATACTGCCGAGGCTCATCGAGCGCGAAGATGAGGAAACAAGAGTTATCGCGCTGCATATAGATAACGGACACGATATTAGGCTGGAGCGCGATGAGGAAACCGGCATTTGGCACTTTAGCGATTACAAAGGCATTAGGCTGAATCAAATAACGGTGCTGACAGCTGCGTTTTCTGTGCTAGATTTGCCTTACCATGGTTATATTTCGGCAAACGTCGCCCAGAGCCTTGATGTTTATGGGCTCGGGCAAGGCGCGTCAAGAGTTACAATAGACTATTCGGACGGCACGAGGGAAGTTTTGTATGTTGGGAGCGCGACGCCTGACGGCAGATATCATTACGCCAAGCTTGAAGGCATGGACACGATTTATTTGATAGACGTGAGAGCCGGAAGGCGCATGTTCTATACTCATGACAATTTCTTGGACAGGGATTTGCCGCCGATTATACTTACGAATCTTTATGAAATTGAGTTCACTATCCATGAGGATAGATTTGTGTTCATCCCGGGCCCTCCAACAGGCGTTGATAATTTTGCGTGGATGCGTGATGAATTTATCAGCCACGCCGCAGGGCTGGGCAAGCGCTTGGATATGAACTTTGGCTTTAACTCTGTGTTTAATTTGCTGAGTGGACTTAGAGTTGAGGGCGTTATAATTGATGCTGACGTGAATACACAGCTTGCGCGCTTCGGGCTTTTAGAGCCGTCTTTGATGATGAACTTGACCGATGTGGATGGGAACAGGCTTCATTTCTACGCCGGTTATGAAACAGAGGATGGGCGCAGGTATTTGAGATTCGCAGGTGAGCCGTATGTATTCACGGTTACGGCAGCCCCATTGAATGCGATTGAAAGCGTTGAGCGGACGCGGCTCTTCCAAAGAAGGGTTACGGATGTTGTGGTCGGACAAGCCGACACTGTAAGGGTGCGCGGAATGGGGCAAGACGTAACGCTACGCCCGAACTCCGTGCAGGCTGATGAGAGTCCATACAGAAGAATATTTGAGCTAAGTTGGGACGCTTATATTGACCCGATTGATGTAAGCGGCGAGGCGGCAGTGTGGACGCTTGAGATTGACGGGCATATTTTGGAGGATAACATCTTCCCGAGACAGCTTGAACACATCACAGAGGGCGACTTTACTATCCAGCCGGACGGTTCGATTAGATACCGAGTGGTTTATACTTTCCACGTGCTAAATGATTTGTTTTACGCAATATCAAGGGACAGCGAGATGGCAGTTACTGCGATTTCGAGAAATGTTGTTGATAGAACTTTTAATGGATTGAGATAGGTTTTGTTCTGTCTCGCGGCTTATGCTGCGAGGCAGGTTAAGATGATCAAAGGAGATGGACCATGATCGGATACAAATTATGCAAAAAACTGAATAAATTTTTCAAGCTGCCGGTGCATCCCTTTAATCTGAGTAACGATAAAGCAATGTCATATGGCGAGTGGCAGTATGAAAAAGGCGCGGATACGCTAAAGTCATACGAAGGTTTTTTTGACATTGAAAAAGACAATATATTCGCCGGAAAAATAGTGGTAGATATAGGTTGCGGCGAGGCAGGCAAAACTTTGTTCTATGCCAAGCATGGCGTTGAACGAATATTCGGAGTAGAGGTGCTCGGAAAGTATGGAGAACAAGCAAATGGCTTGGCACATAAGCTTGGGCTAAGCGATAAATTTGAATTTATTACAAGTGATGCGGCAAATTTGCCGTTTGAGGATGGAAGCATTGATGTAATTATTGCAAATGACGCGATTGAGCATGTTGACGAACCGGAGCGGGTTATAAAAGAATGCCTAAGAGTTCTCAAAGTAGGCGGCAAACTTTATATGAACTTTCCGCCGTATTATCACCCGTTCGGTGCGCATTTGAGCGACGCGATTGGCATGCCATGGGTGCATATGTTTTTTAGCGAGCAGACGTTGATTGATGTGTATAAAGATGCAGTGAAAAACCTGCCTGACGGCAAAGATAGGATTGAATTTAGAATATCCAAAGACGAAAAAGGTCTTGAATATTTTTCATATATAAATAAAATGACGGTTAAAAGATTCAAAAAAATTAAAAGTGAGCTTGACTTGAACGTGGCGTATTATAATGAAATTCCACTGAGGAGTTTTTTCGCACCACTTGCCAAGCTTCCAATTATCAAAGAAATGTTTGTTAAAATGGTTGTGTGCGTAGTGGAGAAAAAGTAGAGGAGGGGTTTTTATGGCGCAAATGAATCGTATCAAGGTGGTTATCGACGGGGTGATTTATGAACTTTCAAGCGGCGAATCGGTCGAGTACATTCAATCGGTTGCAAACTACATAGACCGCAAAATCAAGAACATATATTCGGTTAAAAGTGAGGGCGCGATAAATCCAAGCCTCAGAACGTTGTTTATATCGTTAAATATTGCGGACGACCTCTATAAAGAGAGAGAAAAGGTCAAAGAACTCGAGCGTGAAGCGAGCAGCCTTAGAAAAGAAATTGCGACGTTGAAAGAAAAAAATGAGAAGCTTAGCAAGGCGCAAAGTACGCCAAAGGCGGAAACTAAGCCGGAGATTAAGCTTAACACAAACAATAAACCGGTCACAAGCAACACACCGACCACAAACAACACACAAACGCATCAAAAGCATCAAACGCCTGTCACAAACAATAATAACACGCAAGCGCAGGCGAACAAACAATCGTAAATCTATTTACTGAAAGGATAAACGCAACATGCAAACGACAACTAAACACAAACACACGAAGCGCGTATCGCTCATTCCCGAGCTGTTATGCCCGGCAGGCAGCCTTGAGAGCCTGAAAGCCGCGGTAAACAACGGCGCGGACGCGGTCTATTTTGGTGGGCGCGATTTTAACGCGCGCGCAGGAGCGCAGAATTTTTCGGATGAAGAGCTGATTGAAGCCATTGATTACGCCCATTTTCGCGGAGCAAAGGCGAACATAACAATAAATACATTATACAAAGGCGGAAGCTCTGACGAAATAGACAGGGCTTTTGATTTTGCCGCAAAAATGTATAAGGCAGGCGCGGACGCGCTTATTATCACGGATTTAGGTTTGTTTTCGCGCATAAAAGAACAAATGTGCGACATAAAGCTGCACGCAAGCACACAAATGACAGTCCATTCACTCGAAGGCGTGCTTTTGATGAACGAAATGGGCTTTGACCGCGTAGTTTTGTCGCGAGAGCTTGATTTGAAGGAGATTCAGCGGATAGTGAAAAAGTCAGGAACGGAGATTGAAGTGTTCGCCCACGGCGCGCTTTGCGTGTCATATTCGGGACAGTGCTTGATGTCGTCCATGATAGGCGAGCGCAGCGCGAACAGGGGCAAGTGCGCCCAGCCGTGCAGACAGCATTATAATTTCTTCAAAAACACGAAAAAAAGTTCGGCCGGTTACTTGCTAAGCCCGCGCGACATAATGACGCTGCCGTATCTGAAAGAAATAGCCGAAAGCGGCGTGAACACGCTGAAAATAGAGGGGCGGATGAAGAGTACGGAGTATGTTGCGGTGGTAACAAAGGTGTACAGAGAGCAGCTTGACCGCGTTGCAGCAGGCATTTACGATGTGCCGGATGAGGACACCCGGCGCGTTACGCAGATTTTCAATCGAGGTGGCGAGTCAACGAGCGGATACTTTTTCGACTACGCCGGCGCGCATATGATGAGCACGAAAACGCCGAAAAGTACAGGGACGTATTTGGGCAAGGTGATTTCGGTGGCAAAAGGCGCCGGCAGGACGGGAAAACTTAAAGTTCTCATCAAGATAGAAAATGAAGTTGTGGCAGGCGACGGCGCAGAGGTGTGGACCAATATGGGCGAACATGCCGGCGGGTACATCACCGAATCAGCCACTGCCGGAGCGACGATAAGTGTGTATTTAAACGGTTCGGCGCGTGCCGGTGACTTGGTTTACAAGTCATACGATAAACGTTTAAACGATCAAGCCAAGACGGATGCGAAATTGGACGCGAGAAAGACAAAACTTAGGTTGGGACTAAAAATTAAGGTTGGGCACCCAATGGAAATGACGCTTGAGTACGGCGAAGTTTTCGCAAAAGCGATTGGTTGCCAGCCGGAAATCCCGAAAAACCAGCCGCTGAGCCGCGAGCGTATTGTGGAGCAATTGACGAAGCTTGGCAATACCACGTTTGAGGTGGACTTGGATAGCGCAGATGTTGAGATTGATGGGGATTTGTATGTGCCGATGAGCACGCTGAATAGCCTGCGGCGTGAATGCGTGGAAGAGTTTGAAGTAAAGCATGCGACAAGTTTTAGGCGTGAGCTTGCCTTGAGTTCCATAGAGGCGCCGCTTACTGCGCCCGAAAGCGGCACAAAGCCAAAGAATACGCCATTAGTAGTCACACCTAATTGCGAACATAAGTTCTGCATACAAGCAGTCACTGAAGAACAGCTAGCAGCCGCCTGCGAAGAAGGTATCGAAAAAGTATATTTCAGCACAAACAGCTACAACCCGAACAAAATTTCTGAAATTATAACAAAATACGCTGACAAAA
>Ga0131853_10017845_pt1 | contig 12924 bp, 10 predicted proteins | sample TergutLab28metaG_FD_92764 | JGI IMG/M metagenome (GOLD analysis project Ga0131853, IMG submission 92764) | Labiotermes labralis P1 segment gut microbial communities from Petit-Saut dam, French Guiana - Lab288 P1 (version 2) (version 2) | ecosystem: Host-associated > Arthropoda: Insects >...
AAATATAGGTACTGAATATTTTAAACATGGTATATACTCTCCGTTTTTTTTCTCTTCAAAATGCAGTTTGTTTCATAATTCTAACGTATTTGGTTCCTGTATTATTCACATTTTATATACATGGTGTGCTAAAATTAAGAAAATAATTCCGGCGCCAAAAGGTTAATGTACGTAACCACATGAATAAAACCTGCTTTATGATATTTGAGGTTTTCGTGGTGATAAAAAGTGAAGATTGTGGTCTTCAGGTATCTGCAGCCGTGTGGTTTTCTGGATAGGTACCGACGTTCAGAAGGAATTTGCCGCATCCATCACCGGCGTAGACTATTGTGTGTGCTGTCCAGTGTAAGAGACGATAAGTAATTTCATCTTTATATTTCGCTCAAATAGGCGCCTAATGAAGACTCGGTTCGTACCTCAGAGGAAAAGGAGTTTGCTGTTGTTATATAACCGATATTGTGACGTAACATATTGTTATGTACTTTAATCCTCCCATCACATTGTTGTGGTTGAGACGGGAAACTATTTTGACATTCTGGGGACCGTGCATCGTGATATATTCTTATAATAAAAGCCAGCAATATGCACTATTTCTCAACTTTATTTTGGATAAGGAACTCTACATGTTTCGGGCAGACTTACTGTCCGTCATTGGGAGTCTTAGTACTGTATTCACAGCAGTTGGTGTTTGTCATACTGGTTATGTTGACTGTCTGCTAGAGAGGTCGGGATGGACCGCGCTAGCAGACAGTCAACATAACCAGTATGACAAATTCCAATTGCTGTGAATACAGTATTTGCAGAGTTCCTTATCCAAAATAAAGTTTAGAAATAGTACATATTGTTGCCTTTTGTTATAAGAAACGGGAAACTATGTACAGTTCGTAAATATTCTCCCTTTTCCGTTACGTGTCCCTGGTAACAATGCTTTTATGGAAGACTTTATGTAGCCGGCAACAATGAAACGTACGTAGGTCTTCACGCAAAGTGCCCGACATTTTTGTCCGATTGGAACCAAATTTCGACATTCTAGACAGATTTTTATGGAAGTCTCGAATATTAGGTTTCGCGGAAATTTGTCGAGTGGGGGGGTGGCGAGCTGATAATATGCGGATCGACGGACGGGCGGTTAGACAGACTTGACGAAGCAACTGAGTGCTTTTCGCAAGTGTTAGAATGCGCTTAAAAAAAAAAAAAAGGAATGGAATTCCTGTTGCGCGTATTTGTCGCAGTCATCTTTCAGCGAAGCGGGGTGACTAGTTAGGAGCTAGACGGCTGCATGTTATGCAGCTCTCACGGCGACGAAATTCAATAACGCCTCCGCGGACGGAGAACCGCGTCATGTGATTCAAATTAAACGACGTTGCGGTCATTCTTATATCTTAAATGTTGGCATATTTTAACCAAGTGACGCCGCTCTCAGCCAGCGACGATATTATCGTAGATGAATTATTTTCGCCGTCGCGTGCAGACTGGGCGAGACCCAGATGGACTAACGTATATTCATAACTAACTCCATACAGCAGATTCCATCTTGAGAGGCTAACAGGTTCTCAGCTACTTAATAAGTTCACCACAAATTGTGGAACCCGAAGGTTCATTACCGCTTTCACATCACCCCGTGACGTTTTCCTGTCTTGAACCATATCAATCCAGTCCATGACTCCCATCCCACTTTTTGAAGATAAATTTTAATAGTATTCTCCCATCTATGCTTAGGTCTTACAAGTGGTCTCTTTCCATCGGGTCTCCCCACCTAAACCTGTAGACTTGTCTCCTCTACCCCATATGTGCTACATGCCCCGCCCATCTCATTCTTCTTGATTTGATCATCCGAGTATTTGGTGAGGAGTACAGGTCATAAAGCTCGTCTTAATGTAGTCTTCTCCACTCCCCTGTTATCTCGCCCTCTTTAGGCCCAGATATTTTCCTCAGTATCCTATTCTCGAACACCCCCCATTCTACGTTCCTCCCTTAGTATGAGAGACCAAGTTTAATGTACATTCATAGCGGGAACTGAATCTGGACTTGAGTCTAGGTCCCTCACTGTTCAGCGTTGGTAACTTTCAGGAACTCCATCACTGCTCTTATACTGTGCCGTGCAAATCTGTCTAGTGACTGCAGGGCAAGCACTTTCGTACCCCCTGAAATGGAGACCGTACGTTCCTCTGAAACGTCCATAAATTACCCGAAACTGCACGGCGTCATGTCACAGAAGACTGTTATCATCACTGTCACGACCGTGAAGGCCTCTAATATCGTGTTGAAATCGAATGGCTGCTGCTGTTCTTGTCCAGTGGCGGGTGGGGCGACATTCAAACTACTCTGAGAATTACTGCAGCTTTTCTAAGTTTCTTCAAGTCCATTTACTATTATGTCACCTTACAAAATTCCACGACCACATCGTTTCCAATTAGTCATTCACAGTCCTATTATTCGCCGATAAGTAGTTTGCGCATTTGTAAAATCGTCGTCAGATGACCTAAGAAATAAAAATTAAGGAAAATGTGTATTATTTAATAACAAATTCACAGTCTAAAATAATTGATTAATCAAAATGTAACCCAACAAATTATAATACTGAAAGCAAGCAAGATTAATGTGAACGTTCTTCTGACGGAGGGAATAAATGTTTCGAGCGGGTACGTCACTCTGTGTTGGGGATCAGCTTCGGTCCTCTTCGTTTGATGTCCTGCGAAACGTCAGGGCGTCCTCCTGTGGCGGAACCGTTACGAGGGAGCATCCTCGATAGGAAACCGGGTGGCTGTATATCCACGTCCACCCCTCCGCTCGGCTTTCGCTTCACCTTCACAAAATCGAAGACGTTCACAGACCAGTTTCGTCCAGTCTGAATAGTGATGTTACCTGCGTGAGAGGAAAATTTGTTTCTGTCCGTTAAATGACACTGCTCCAACTGAACCGATAGCATGGCCTCCAGTTTCTTAAATTAGATCATCACTTTATTATTTGCTATAGACTGTAAAAGGATGAACTGCTATGTTATTTTGGTGACCGCGGTAGCACAGTGGTTAAGGTGGTGTGTTACAATTCGGAAGGGCGCTAGTTCGATCCCAGCTGGTGTCAGTGGATTTTTCATTGACATAAAATACTTCTGATCGCACTATGGCCCTGGGGTCGATCTCAGCCTCTAACAGAAATGAGTATCAGGAGTATTTCCTGGGGGTAAAGGCGGCCGGTGCGTAAGGCCGACAACCTTACCACTATCCTGTGCCGTTGTCACGAAATCTGGGAACCTTAACTTCCTGGAACACTCTGGGCCACTCCGGGCCTGTAATTGGACTGCTTTGCTATATTATTTTATGACATTTATCAACTGCACGAAATATGCAACGTCGGATTTTAGATGACACTTTGATTATTTCCTGTGCTTTGACAAGGGTGGTTGATTAAGTTATTTTACGTCGCTGCATCAACTGAGCTTATTGCTTACTGTGGACTTGAAAGGTATTAGTGTAGCTGTCTAGACGCACGCAATGAAGGTTTAATGTCCCTCATTCTGAAGCTCAGCACTGCATGGAGTTGAGTGTGGTCAGTTTCACGCCTCTGCCGATTATTTGGCTGTTTTACGACTGTGTATCTACGGAGGTGATTATTTACCGTGGCCTGGAGGTGTTAATGAAATTTTGTTTACAGACGCCATTTCAGACGTTGAGTTTAGGCCTATGTAGATCCTGTATTGCAAGGGGACTGTAAATTATTATGTAAAATTTAGCTGCAGGGATCCGTTTTAAGTTACAATAACAGAAATTAATGGAGGAGGGGCTGATAAGTACTACTACTACTACTATTACTACTACTACTGCTGGTGCACGCGGTGGCGCAGTTGCTTGAGTCACTACGCTACAAGCTAGAATGTCGCGAGTTCGATTCCCGATGGTGTCATTGGAATATTTCATTGACATAATCCTTCCGGCCGGACTATGGCCCTGGGGTCGAATCAGTCTCTAACAGAAATGAGTACCAGGAGAATTTCCTGGGGGTAAAGGCGGCCGGTGCGTAAGGCTGACAAGCTTATCGCCTTCATGTGGTATGGGAACCTCAACCTCCCGGAAATCTCAGGGCCTGTCCAGGCCTGTAATGGGATTGCGTTACCTTTACTGCTACTACTACTACTACTACTACTACTACGACTACTACTATTACTAATAATAGTAATAATAATAGATTCCTGGGCCCATATTCGAAACCTGGACCTCTAGAACATATATCAGTAGACCTAACGAGTTACAGTAAACTGTGTTCACCGAGCTGCTTCTCGTTCGGACCACTACTACGACTACTGCTACTACTGCAACTACTGCTACCACCAGTAGGCAATTAATGTTATATCGAATTCTGAAACCTCTTATATTCGCAGTAGCTGAGAAGATAATTATATATGGTAAAGTGGAACAACCGTTAGGTTAATAACAAAGAATGTTTGTGTATTACACATACAGTCGAACACAACTATATTTCAACTAACAGTACAGTAGGTATACAACTACGTGTTTAGGCCCTATATGTTGGTCATCTTCAGGTTGTGATTTAACTTACAGAGCAGCTATACAAGATGTGTGGATTGTTCTTTTAGGGTATTGGGGGTTGGGTTGGTGGAATGAGATCTCGTTGTTTCGGTAGTGGGTACCATGATCTAGGGCCGAAACATGTAGTTATATACCTACTGTACTACTAAGTGAAACATAGTTGTGTTCGACTGTATGTGTAATACACAAAAATTCTTTGTTATTGTACCAACACAACGGGGATGACGCACCTCAAAATGGTTAGATTATTTTAAGATGACGTATTATATTCTGAGCTTGTGTGCTTCGAAAGTCGAAAGGCTTATGTTGAGACAGCTGAACTAAGGGGGGTTGAGGGGGGGGGGTTATGAGGACACATTTTAGAGCTGTTCAGATAAAATTCTGGCATAGAGACTGAGAAAAACCACGACAAGATTCGAAAGGCGACCGGAATAATTCTCGGAAGAGACGCCAAACAGCTCTCAGGACCTTTTCGGTTACAATAACTGGAAACTAATTGTAAATTCAGCTCGATACAACTTACAAGCAGACCTACCAATTTAACACTGTCCATGTTCTATAATGAGATTCTTCTATTATTTATAAAACATTCAAAGCAGCCTTCATATTATCAAATTAATCAATTATTTACGTCAGGTTATAATAATATTCACGTGTTCGCTGACAATTGAAGGACTTCAAAGCCAGAGCTTGCAGTAGTTACCGAGGCATGCTGTGGCCGAAGGTAAAGTGATTTCAGAGCCTGCGGAAGTATGGCAGGATAAAGAAGTAAACAAAGAAGCGAAATGAAGAAGTGGGGAAAGGAAAACGGGGAGTCACACAGTTGAAAGAAAATGGCTGGAGTGCGGTCTTCAAAGGAGAGCCGTCACTTACCTACTTGAATGGTGGACGGGGGATGAGTGTTGTGTTTGGGAGCCGCTGGGCTGAGGTCCTGGATCACTTGTCGAACGTAACGGTCCGTCTGGAAACAGCGAGAGTCTGTGTTAAAGCCATTGCAGAATGTTCAGCAGGAAACCTTCGCAACTACCCAGGAAATTCGTTGCGTTTATGGATAGTACAGTACTAACTGCATGCAGCAGAATACTTCTTGAGAATCTGGTAGTTTCTCAGCTAGTCAAAAACACTTCTCGTCATTTAGGGAGGCTGAAAATTCATTACTGTTTTTACTACAGATGATTACGGTGTTGCTGCTGCTGATGATGATAATAATAATAATGATAATAATAATTTCGCTCAGTTTACCTTTCAATGTAGGAGAAAATGGAACCCAGGGAATTCTTGCTATCATTCAGTGAAGTATATTTCGTCTTCCAGTTTGGTATCCAAAAATATAAAAATTAAGATGTGCAGAAATACAGAATTATGCACTTTGCCTGTTGTTTTGTATGGGTGTGAAATTGGTCTGTCACTTTGGGGTAGGAACGTAGGCTGAGGGTGTTTGAGAATAGGGTGCTGAGGAGGAGGGACGAGGTAACAGGGGAATGGAGACGACTACATTACAAGCAGTTTTATGATCTGCACTCCTCACCAAATATTGTTCGGGTGATCAAATCAAGAATAATGACAGGGGCGGGGCATGTAGCTCATATGGGGGAGAGGAGATCTGCATACAGGGTTTTGGTGGGGAGACCCGAAAGAAAGAGGCCAGTTTGAAGACCTAGGCGTAGATGGGAGAATATTGAAATGTATCTTCAAGAAGTCGAATGGGCAGGCATGGATTGGATTTATCTGGCTCATGATAGTGACAGATGGCGGGCTGTTGTGAATGCGGTAATGAACCTTCGAGTTCCCTAAAATGCGGGAAATTTATAGACCTGCTGAGGACCTGTTAGCTCCTTCAGAAGGACTCTGCTCCATGGAGGTAATTAAGAAGTTTACGATAGGCTGGACGTGTAGTTCACATGGAGTAAAAAATTAATGTGTTCGGCATTTAGATGGGACAGAACCGTGAAACATGTGAATTTGGAAAACCAAGAAGGAAATATAAAGATTATGAGCCCGTAAAACTGATCTTACTCAAGGACATGAAACAGTTACGAGACCGCCAAAACAGTGCATAAATCACAGCAAAGCGTGTAACAGATACTCTTATAATAAAACCAACTAGTTGGACTAGTTTCTCAAATTTATTTTGGAATAAAACTCTACACGTTTCGGACAGTTCCTCTGTCCATCATCAGGAGTTTAGCACTGTACACACAGCAATGGTATATGTCATACAGGTTTTGCTGAGATAGCTTGCTAGCAGGATCAGGATGAAAACCTGTATGACATATACCATTGCTGTGTGTACAGTGCTAAACTCCTGATGATGGACAGAGGAACTGTCCGAAACGTGCAGAGTTTTATTGCAAAAATAAATTTGAGAAATTAGTGAATCTAGTTGGTTTCATCACAAGAATATATCACGATGCACGGTCACCTGAATGTCAAATCCGTATAACAAGTGTTTCAGAATATGTGAGCGTAGTCTGTGTTGTGTCAGTGGCTTTTCCTGTGAGTCAGATATATTGCTTATAGAATCTTGTCACGGTTACTAGAATCTCCTTTGTGAAAGGGAATGCATAACCTTAAGATGTGGTTGGAACTAGAGTGGGAAGAAAGTTCACTGCATGTTGTGTCACTTGCAACAAAAGCTGAATATCACAGAAGTGGGCTATGAAGCTCGGCGTGAGGGTGTGGGGGTGGATTGAACTAGGTGAAAACTGAGTCTAAAACCTCCATGTTCTGCTACCAGAGAGCGCGAATTACTCCATATTTGGGAACTGCTCTCTTATGGGCTATTACGCCCCGAGTAGTGGTAATTCATTACCGACGTTTAGGGACAACCTATCGGTCCCATCCTCACGGTGCATGAATCCAAACAAATTCTTGAACCCTGAGGATCGGACCTGTATGTTGTCCCGAAACTTCGGCAAGAAATTACCTCTTCTCGGTGCGTAAAAACACAGAAGAGCCCAGCTCTCTGCCGTTTCGCTGCGGAAGTCTGACATCACGCATAATATACTTCGTATTTCTTCAAAGTAAGTGGTCATGTTAACAACAACCTATTTTGTTCGTTAAAACATGTTTATTTAGTGATGGTGACGTTCCGGTTGGTGACCTAATATAATATACGGGGCATTATTTTTGTTGGTAACGAAATCTCGGTGTGTACACACACCACTCAATTGCATGACAATGGAATTTTACAAAGACAACGGAAACATATCTATACGCATCAGTATCAAAATTATCTGAAAGGTCTGACCAATTTTTTAAGTGTTGAACGTAATAACGCGATACATTCATAGAAATGTACGGAAGTTATCATCAGTTTTCACTTCCGCTAACATGACCTGGATGTGAAATTTTTTTTTATCGTACAGCGAACTGAAACGCAGTGAATTTCCTCGATGCCTAGAAATACTCAGAGTAACCTAAATCTTCATGTAATTGACGATATGCATTTGATACAGCGCACTTATTTTGCACTGAAATTTACAGACCGAATGACACGTAGTCCTCCACGGAAGAAAAAAAAAAGCTTTAGATCAGAAATGAATACAAACAAGCTGTAGAGAAATCGTAACTTTGATGTTGTTATTATTATTGTTAACTGCAATTGGGTTGTCACCCGGTGGCAGTGGTTATTTTACATGTATACAAAATATGAAATTGGTTACTACTAGATTTAAGTCGGGAGAGCTACATGAGAAGCATGTAGTGGCGACTTGGAATGTTGGGAACCATCTCAGCATTTGCTTATAGACACAGGGAAACCAAGAAAAACCTGTGTCGACGTGGCCGGTCGCAGGACCTTCCGAGTACTGACTTCTAGCCAGCAGTCCCGCATCTAAAGTAAAAACAGCAATACACACACAGTACAGAAAATACAAATAAGACAACAACAATACACACAACTACAAAAATACACACAAGACAACTAACAACAATACACACAAGACAACTAACAACAGTACACACAAGACAACTAACAACAATACACACAAGACAACTACAACAATACACACAAGACAAATAACAACAATACGCAAAGACAACTACAACAATACACACAAGACAACTACAACAATACACACAAGACAACTAACAACAGTACACACAAGGCAACTAACAACAGTACGCACAAGACAACTAACAACAATACACACAAGACAACTACAACAATACACACAAGACAACTAACGACAATATACACAAGACAATTAACAACAGTACGCACAAGACAACTAACAACAATACACACAAGACAACTAACAACAATACACACAAGACAACTAACAACGGCACACACAAGACCACTAACAACAATACACACAAGACAGCTACAACAATACACACAAGACAACTAACAACAATACACACAAGACATCTTAAAATACAACATGTTGTAAAGGTGAACAACTCGACGGTAAGAAAGATATCGGTGACGTAACAGATGTGTCTGGTTTCCTTAACTCACGAAAGGACGCGCAGGCTTGTGTCCACGCGGATGTCATCTCGTGAGTTTGCACCGATGGGCTTATTTTTCGAAAATTTATATGACCGTCCTTTGAAAGCGATTCTATTTTGGTGCTTACTATTTCGCTAACTAACTAACTAACTAAACAATTAACTAAATGACTCACTAACTACATGAAGCAGATTCCATCTTGAGAACCTAACAGGCCTTCAGCTAGTCAAGAAATTCCCCGCATATTATTGTACGCTAAGGTTCATTACCGTATTCACAACAGCCAGCCACCTGTCCCTAACCTGAGCCGTAGCAATCCAGACCGTGCATCCCCATCCAACTTCTTGAAGATCCATTTTAATATCTTCCTCGCATCTACGCCTAGGTCTTCCGAGTAGTCTCTTTTCCTTGGGTCTCCCCTCAACAAAACTGTATGTACCTCCCATCTACCTCCATACGTGCCAATTATTACTTCTTTGTAATTCATAATTCACAATGGATCCTAACTGGGAATAACACTACTGCTGTGTAATTTAGCTACGAATGGAACGTCATTACTAAGTTAAAGTTAAAGCAGTCCCATTACAGGCCTGGAGTGGCCCAGAGGGTTCCAGGAAGTTAAGGTTCCCAGATTTCATGACAACGGCACAGGATGGTGGTAAGGTTGTCAGCCTTACACACCGGCCGCCTTTACACCCAGGAAATGCTCCTGGTACTCGTTTCTGTTAGAGACTGAGTCGACTCCAAGGCCATAGTGCGATCGGAAGGTTTTATGTCAATGAAAAATTCCAATGATACCAGCTGGGATCGAACCAGTGACCTTCCGACTTGTAGCACAGCACCTTAACCACTAAGTGTCCTGAGAAATATTGGAGAAATATGAAAACTTCATACAGAATATTTATGTAAATTATGTAATTCCGCTCAGTTTGAAAGAAGAAAATGGGAAAGAGGAAATTCAACACCAAACTTGCAATTTAAAGTGGTAACTAACGAGCTATGGCAACCGAACATACGAAATATTGTATGGATGTACGTGAATTTGTACCTGTGCATGGCATGAAGATACGTGGGGTGAATAGGGTACGTATCCACTCATTCTTAACCGACGGTGCTTGAAAGCGAGTGGCAAACTAAACTCATCTGCCGCTTTATCCCACTGGAAAGAGCCCTAATTGCCCTTTGAACAGGTAGCTGGGTGAACCCCAGAGCTGGTCTAGACGTTTTGGAGAAGGGATTAATTACTTACTCCTGCCGGAATTTGAACCCCCGGTTCGTCCAGCCCGTAGCCTATTCACCGTACCCTATCGGACGGTATATGTTGTAATTTATATATAGACCCTATGTACGTTGTCCATGATTGCGGATTGTTACTCCGTCGTATGTTACAAATGTGATTTCAAGGTTACACCTCGTCACTGTGCTTATAAAGTCTCTTACCTGGATATTCTCAGCCCAGCAAACCAGTGCAACTCCTAACAGAGTCCAACAGAAGCCACGTGAAACCATATTTTTACCTGCTACCTTGCCTGAGCTCCTGTGTTTGTTGTCTGGCTCACTGCGTTCCGACCTTTTTACTCGCTCTCTCGGACAAAGCCGACAATTAGCGTCACGCTTCTGTAGTTGCCATGTTGTTACCATAATGAGTTCAGCTAATTTGTTATCAGTAGCGTACATATTTGTTCAAGGGGGATAGATTGGTGGGGCATGTGGCACGCAAGGAACATAGAGGGTAAGTACCGTGCTTTGGTGGGAAATCCAGAAAGAAAGAGACTGTTTGGAAGACGTGTGCGTAAATAGGAGAATAATATTAAAAAGGATTTTAAAGAATTATGGTAGAGGGATCGTGCTGGATTCATCTAACGGATGAGAGGCGGGTTGTTGTGGACACTGGAATAAAACATCGGGTTTCAGGAATCGCGGGGAATTCCTTTACAAACTCACATAGCAAGTAAGTATTGTACGGGATGATGATAGATACAGTTATGGGTTAGATGTAATGAGCCAGTGACCTGCGTTCGCTGTCGGCATGTGCCCTTCTTTTGACAAAGAGTTATATAAAACAAGAAAGAAAGAATGAATGAAGGAAAGGAAGAAGAAGAAGAAGATGATGAAGTACAAAAATGGAAGAAAAGAACTTGAGGAAACACGGTGAAAAGGAGGTAAAAAAAAAGAGAAAACATGAAACGAAGAAGAAACTAAGAAGACAGTCGTTCTTGTACTGCTTGATCCTTGAGGATGGACTCGATATATTGTCTCGAAATGTCGGTAAAAAAACAAACATTCTGCGCTGAATGGAATCCTAGAAGAGCGCCGATCTGAAGAAGTAATTGTTTTGTTCCTAGTTACTAATCGGAGCAGGTTCATTAATATTTTCAGGTGTTGTTAACATCCTTAGTTGCAACGAAATTCCAGACTCCAACTATTCTGAGCCATTTTTGTGTATTCTCATGCTTTCTAGAACAATTGCCTTACAGTAGGCCCCAGAGTCACTTCCACGCAGTCTTCAGTTTTTTGTTTATAATAATATACAATTCGACGATACTTGAGGTATGGATTGTTATTATTATTATTATTATTATTATTAAGGTAAAGCAGTCCCATTACAGGCCTGGAGTGGCCCAGATGGTTCCAGGAAGTTAAGGTTCCCAGATTTCGTGACAACGGCACAGGATGGTGGTAGGTTATTAACCTTACGCACCGGCCGCCTTTACCCCCATGAAATATACCTGGTACTCATTTCTGTTAGAGGCTGAGTCGACCCCAAGGCCATAGTGCGATCGGAAGGATTTTATGTCAATGAAAAAATCAACTGACACCAACTGGGATCGAACCAGCGACCTTCTGATTTGTAGCACATTATTATTATTATTATTATTATTGATTGATTGATTGAATAGGTGAAGGATTCGTCTCTATGATTGCCGGATTTCCGTGATTACGATGCAATTGGTCGTCTTGGTTTGTGAGTGAGGGCTCCACGTTTTGTTCCATGGAATCTACATGAAAGTCGGAGTTAATATTGTATGGTAACACCACCAGATGTAGCAGTTATTACGAAGTGGTCAAGAGGTACCTATGCTTCGGTCGGCGTTGCAGCTTCGTATTTTGCCGATAACATCTATCAGTCTATCTCTTAAGAAATTTTCAAATTCATGGCCTAAATATTCAGTGAAATTGTGATTCCATAGCATACTTCTAGGGCAACGATATAAACGAAAGGATAAATTTAACCGTTATCTGTGGGAGTCGACATGGAATTGCGCATGGACATTATGTTAACCCTGTCGAATGACGGAACCGTTTGTAACTCATTTCTCTGAGTAAGGACAATGTGGTTCCGCTGCTCGTTTTTGTGAATGCGACATTCAGAATTTAGTGCTTTCCAAGGCGGCAAAATTTTTTAACTGGCTGAATGACAACTTCTCAAGTGCGATTCTGTTCCATAGCCATTATTTATTCATTTCTCATTATAGCCCATCAAGCAAATGTGTTATCCGGTATCCTACTAAGGTACCGACAAAAATTACCAGTTTCCGGTCGTACACGCTTTGACCAATCTTATCTTTTCTTTTGCACCCAAGCGACGAATTGGTCAAACAAGTGATTGGCTCCCAAAGTTTGGTGTCACACATATACAGGGTGTCCCAGGAGGAATGTGCCAGACTTCGGGAGGGTGTTCCTTATGTTAAAGTATACCGATATAACCCAAAACACCTATGTCCAAAGTTGAACGGTTACGGAGATAACGGACAGAGAAGTTTGAAACTTTGACAGCTGTTACACACTTATTGATTGCCAAATACATATTAAAACTGGCAGGAATATGTGGTTTCTATAATGTTAATATCTGTACTTAACATCAAACTAACTTGTGAGTGACATAAAGCCATTAAATTGAACTACAAAAACACTCGCACT
>Ga0131853_10017848_pt1 | contig 12923 bp, 7 predicted proteins | sample TergutLab28metaG_FD_92764 | JGI IMG/M metagenome (GOLD analysis project Ga0131853, IMG submission 92764) | Labiotermes labralis P1 segment gut microbial communities from Petit-Saut dam, French Guiana - Lab288 P1 (version 2) (version 2) | ecosystem: Host-associated > Arthropoda: Insects >...
CACATCTTGTATAGCTGCTCTGTAAGTTAAATCACAACCTGAAGATGGCCCACATATAGGGCCGAAACATGTAGTTGTATACCTACTGTACTACTAGGTGAAATATAGTTGTGTTCGACTGTACGTGTAATACACAAAATTCTTTGTTATTGTCCCGAAAGCATCTTTTCCACTTTGTCTCATAAACAGCACGATTTTGGAAAAAAAAATTATTGAATATAAAATGTTTGTTTTTATTTTATCTACAGCTTCCTTTTGAAACATTTTTCATTCTAAGAAGAATTCAACCACATATTACCATAAATGTACATACGCCTTCGTGTAAAGTATCCGTTATTCTTGTCAGGTGTTAAAGAATCTTGAATTTTATCGACAGATTTTCGCAAAATACTGAAATTTCAATTTTAATGAAAATCTGTCCAGTGGCAGTCGAGTTGTTTCATGTGGACGGACAGATGGACAGACATGACGAAGCTAATAGTTGCTTTCCGCGGTTTTGCGAAAGCGCCTAAAAATGACATAGTAACTTAGACGGTCAAGTTTACCAAATATTGTGGTCTTTACAAATGCGGCCTGCGAACCAGCCCACAATAACGGTTGTCGCCCTTTGCCAAAAAACATTGGGCACCCCCTGGTCTAAGCAGTGCATGACTGCATAGTTTGACGCAAAATATGAAAACAGAGAACTCCTTTATCGTCGGTAAACACTAACCAGTCGACACGAATAACAAATTATTGCAAATAAGTGTGGACCGGTATAGCTCAGTCGGTACAGCGACTCACCACAGGCTGGACGGCCCTGTGGGGGGAAATTTTTCGCTCTGTCCAGACTGGTCCTGGGGCCCACCTGCCTACCTATTAAATGGGTACCGGCTCATTCCCAGAATAAAGCGGCCGGTGCGTGGCCTTAACCACACACTGCATCTAGCGCCAAGGTTAAAGAAAGAGTAGAGCTATACGTCTACTTCTTCACTGTGCATTCATGGCAGGTTATAAGTTGAACTTTACCTTTCCTTTACAGTTCAGTAAGTGAAAAACAGAAATTTAGGAATGATACAAATGAATACAACTTAAGAAGCAAACAACTAAGTAAACTGATCAGTTATTGATGACCTGGAAAGCGGACCAGCTCGCCATATACACTGCTACCTTCCGCGCCTCCCTCCAATTGTTGATAGGCACCACCAGGTCGATGAGATGGTAGGCGAGGTCTTGGTACTGCAAAATTGTGCTGTCGAAGGACTGTGCGCCCATAGCTTCGAAGAAGCCCTTGCTGTAGGCGAACCAGAGGGTTGCGATCAACCCAGCATACACACACACAGACCACAGCATCACTGGGCTGAAGGACGCTCTGCATCCTGAAACTGTCACGTGACATGGAGATAACGTCGACAGTGATGGGTTGATATGTGCAGCATTCACTCTATGTGTGTGTGTGTGTGTGTGTGTGTTTGTGTGCTCATATGCCGATAGAGAGAAGTCTTTTCTGAAGGGCCCACTGCATTAGGATCACTCCTTTCACCCTTTTCCACCTGACGACGAAAACAGACCGAGTTTTCGAAATGTTTCGATACTATAAACCCAAGCAGACAAAAGTCAAAATCACTAATGTAGCGCATTGTACATCGTCGGAATCCTTTTAAAGTCTGCTTATATTCACAGCTTAACCGAGTTACTGTAGTGAGTAGACTACGGTCTGGACGGTCCTGGGTGCGGATCCTGGCAGGAGCAAGAGTTCTTTCTTCTCCAAACGTCCAGACCTGTTCTGGGACCCACCCAGCCTACTTTTCAGTGGGTACCGCTTTTCTTCCGGGGGTGGAGTTACTGTGGCATGAAGTTAACCTTTCACCTTCATGTATTGTTGAGGTGAAGAATGGGCGGAGCATATCTCTACTCCCCCTATTTTCCTTCATGACGTGTACAGGGATAAATTTACTTCTTTTGTATTTATTATTTTTGCGTTTATAAACAAAATACTTAACACCATAATGAATTTGCTCTTAATTTCTTCTTGAATAGAATTTTGATCTGTTATAGTTGTTCCCAGATATCTGAACTGTTCCACCCTTGCAAAGGAACTATTATCAGTCTTTATATTGCGACTTCGTCCTGCATTCTGATCTCGAGACATGACCATGTACTTAATTTTATCAGCATTTACTTCTGGTCCAATCTCCTTACTAGCAACTATTAAAGTTTATGTGTTTTTTGTTACAGCATAAACGCTTCCGCCCAGTGTATTAACATTGTCAGCATAAACCAAAAGTTGATGTGTCCAATCTACTTCAAACCGTCCTGGTTTACCTGAACGCTCCTAATAGCATATTCTAAAGCAAAGTTGAAAATCGACGGCGATAAAGTATCTCCTTGTTTCAAAACATTCTTAATAGGAAACATGTCATACAAATGGTTGTCTACGTGGACTCTGCTATAATTTTCAGTCAGACACATTTTTATTAGCCTTACGAGTTTGATGGGGATACCAAACTCAATGAGAATCTTATGCAAGACCTCCTTCTACTGAATCATAAGGTTTCTTGAAGTCTATAATTAGCTGACGCACTGCTTCAGTTATTCCTATTTTTTCTCAAGTGTTTGACGAATGCAAAATATATGATCAGTAGTTGACCTGCTGCGTCGAAATCCACACTGATGGTTCCCAATAATTTCCTGTGTATATGGAGTCAATCTTTGGATAAAATTTTGTACGTAGTTGATAAAAGTGATATGCCTGTATATTTACTACACTCTGTTTTATCGCCGTTCTGATAAATAGGTACAATGATCGACTCCCTACACTCTTCAGGAAATTCCTCCTTTATCGAAATATAATTAGAAAGTTTATGGATCTCCGAGAAAATTTTTCTACCCTCTGCTTTAAACAGTTTGCTGGGTTTTGATGAAAACCTGGTGATCTGTGTCTTTTTAGCTCTCCAATAACCACCTCAACCTCAAAGACACTCGGCTCAGGCACTAGCTTCGTTACGTAATAAGCATATGAACTGCCATATCAGTTACCAGCAGCAGCCCTGTTGTCGACAGGAAGGGTCCTAATTGGCAGGGCTCCTATAGCCCTCAGGAGCTCCACTACAGGTGCCATGTTGGTGTAGAAAACGTCATGCTGCTCTGGACCAACAGCAGCATCTAGCGGGAGATTCCGCAAACCGAATGGATCCTTCCGTGGTGATTTTGACACATGACGCTTGTTGTTGGTGTTTCGTATCGTCCAGACACTCGTCTTGGCGTCCATGAGGCGACCGAATAGTCGAGGAGAGCGTTTTGTATTGCGTGTGTGTCCAGCTGAAGTCAATAAGATAACTACATTTATAAAGGCTTTAAAAGGACGACAGAAAATGAATTGTATATAAAATGATAAAGTACACTTTCCACGTACATAACAAGGTGTTCCGTAAAGAACTCATAGAAGTGCCTAAATTATTATGTAGTTTTCTAGTTCATAAGATTTTTTGGTCTCAATATTGTTGCTGGTAGAATTATAGTTACTGGTATTATTGTTGTTTAAGTTTTGTGAATAATATATTCCTTCTTCTGGGGTGTGACGCCGTGTCACTTCGTAATCGGTTCCCGACGTTTAGAAGGAACGTGCTGCCTTCATCTTTAGGGATCTAGAATTTCGAGAACAGATTCTTTAACCACCCTGTTTTGAAAATCGTAATACTCACAACTCACTATTTAAATGCAGATTGTGTAGGCGTTGATTTGTCAGATGTACTGTTACATTTCTCATCGTCGCCATATTGTGTAATTTTTATCCATGAATTTTTCTTTTTCGTAAAAGAACTTGTGGGTATGAGAGCTTTGTTATTCTGGGTTATGCAGCGTAGATTGGTAGTTACCGGCGTTTCGGGACAACCTCTCCGTCCCATCTTCAGGGGTCAGGCAGTCGATTAGATATGTTTAAGATTTAGTTCTGTGCAGGATGATAAGCACCTAGTGCCACTGGTTCTTTAGCTGTCGCCGTAAAATAAGCACCTAGTGCCACTGGTTCGTTAGCTTTCGCCGTAAAATAAGCACCTAGTGCCACTGGTTCATTAGCTGTCGCCGTAAAATAAGCACCTAGTGCCACTGGTTCGTTAGCTTTCGCCGTAAAATAAGCACCTAGTGCCACTGGTTCGTTAGCTGTCGCCGTAAAATAAGCACCTAGTGCCACTGGTTATAGCTGTAGCCGTAAAATAAGCACCTAGTGCCACTGGTTCTTTAGCTGTCGCCGTAAAATAAGCACCTAGTGCCACTGGTTCGTTAGCTGTCGCCGTAAAATAAGCACCTAGTGCCACTGGTTCGTTAGCTGTCGCCGTAAAATAAGCACCTAGTGCCACTGGTTCTTTAGCTGTCGCCGTAAAATAAGCACCTAGTGCCACTGGTTCTTTAGCTGTCGCCGTAAAACCCAAAGCTAAATACATTCTTCTCGAAACCGCCATTTTGCTATTTTACAGCCCACAAAATATTATCTTAACAAAAGTTGCACATTTCTCCAAGATGTATTACCACACACCATTTAAGGACACCAAACTAAGTGGCGCTGATGTCATTAAATCTCAGATTTTCGCGCGTCTGGCATGTCGTTACTGGATTGAGGGTGTCCTCCAGTGGCATGTAGTGGTAAACTTTTCGTGAAAATCGACCACCTCATAAGCCTACTTATTTTTTCCCCCTTTACGAAGATGGATAGAAGGAATAACATCAAAATTAAGCTATTTAGTTGTGAGTGACATGTCACGTGGAATATGTCACTGATGAGGTTTGCACCGTCTGCCTCATGACAGCGTAATTTCAGTGTGCACTATGTCCTTGTTTGGTCATAGATTGATTGCATGAAGACAGGAAAATGTGGAAACAATTTGTTTCAATTTTTTTTACTGACGACTTTCGGGTTCATCGCTGACACTTCCATAAATTCGCTTGAAACTGCTTTCATGTCACGTGATAGAATGTAATTCCCAAAACACGAAATAATTCGCTTGTTGGATTTAATTACGTTACAAGCTTATCCTGCGAAATTACACTAATAGTACTGTTTAAACGAGAAGTTCTAGGAAGAATATTTTACCTATTTTCCTTGAGATGTTACGATATACATGACGAGCCTACCAACAATGTATATCAATAATTACTGTATTTAATGGACTCTATTTACACTAAGCCCAATGCAGATTCCACAACCTTCAATTATGGTGCATTAATTAGTAATATATATTAAGCTTTTCGATTTCGCTTGGTCGCCATATTGGCATTATACTTTCTACAAACAGTTCTCATAGAGAAAAAAATTGCGTATTATTATCTTACATTCTGAATGCAATGACCGTGCTATAACTTGTGAACATTTGAGCGATTTTGATAAAACTTGGTATGAACGTTACGCTGCCCAGACGCCATACTTGCACTTAATATTATCGCGTTGTAGTGTGTGGTAATAAAATAATTGAAAAGTGAGTTAATTTTGTGCGCTGATGTTTGTTTCAGCAGGTTGCCTGTCTGACGTGACACTGGCCAATCAGGAGCTTGCTGATACAGTGGACTTACTGTTGGCCTTCGTATTTACTGTTGTAAGTCTCCTTGTATTTAGAGTTTGCCTGCATGAATTATTTTATTTTGTTTACAGGAACAGACGCTATAAGTAATTGATTTACTGCGTCAGGAATGGTTAAAAAAGGGCCGAAATTGATAGGCATATATCTGGAGAACCATTATTACATGCTAAGTGTAATAGTTCGGTATGAACTAATAGTCTGTAAAGAAATAGTGAGCGCCGGTGACGACACGACATGTGTGGCTATTAAGTAACGAGACTAGACTGGAAATACATTGTTAATTAGTTAGTTTATATCTTATACCGGCGTCGGAATACCTTAGTCGGTATAATGACTAGGCTACGGGCTGGACGGTCTGGGGTTCGAATCCCGACACGAAGAATGGATCTGTCTGTTCTCCAAAATGTCGAGACCGACACTGTTTACTGTTTAGTGGATACCTGGGTACCTTCTGGGTAGCAAAGCTGTCAGGGTGTGATGCTGGTCACTCATCTCCACCTAGTTCTTGGATGAAGAATGAGTGGAGCTGTACCTCTACTTGTCCTATACGCCTTCATGACGTCGACAACGACTTCTTCTTACATGCTACCGCTTCAGATTAATTTCCGACATGGGCTATGTGCCCCACCTTACGAGCCTTCCTGCCCTCGAATTATCCCCTGAAGTCACTCTGTGGCAGTGCTCAAAGTCCACTGACTGTGCTGTTCTCTCCGTAGGCCTCGCGTAAGAGTTGAAGGTTTCGATAACTGTTTTGTTTGGTTTAGCAATAAATCAGATGTTTACTTACAGGTTATGTTTTTTTATTACTCACGATCGTGGAAAGTTAAAAAAAAACACTCGACACTACGACAAATTAGCGGAGCGCGGTTTGGCACACGCCTGGGGGGCGGGTTCAGCTGTCACTAATATATGTGTACATTAGTGATCAACAGTAAGGCTGGTGAGGAGCTTAGCTCGTAGTCTCGTTATGTAATAGCCATAACTCCTCTGTATAATTTTGCTTGAGAGAGCTAGCCAGGACCTTGGGAGTACAATCTCCATAACTGAAACAACTGAATGTACAGGGCACTGCTCATACAAACTGCCAAATAGCTAACTGTCTAAAAACGAAACAAAAAAGTTATAAGCTATCCCTCTACAAGCCTGGACAGGCCCTGAGGGGTCCAGGAGGTTGAATCTCCAAGAATTTCTAGACAATCGGCATACAAAGGTGGCAAGGTTGCCAGTCGTACACACCGTCCACCTTTACCCCTTTTCCAGGAGATACCCCTGGTAACTCCCTCCCCCAACCCCTTTAGCTACCGCAGAATCTATGTCTGTGGAAGAGGGCTGTAATTGGTATGCTGCCTCGCCGGATGAGGGACGAATTAATTTGCAGTGTTTGTAGAATGATATTGACAGTGTTAAAACCGAATTACTGTGAGAGAGACATATCCCATTTTCGCCGTGTCTGCCCTACGTCCCAGGTGAAATGCCCTGGGACTGAGTCCCAGTTACCGCGGGGAAACGAATATCGAGAAAACCCGTCAAACGTTATAAACTGCATGACCCGTTTGGTGGCGGCGCGACCGTCGAGACACGCCATGAAATTAGGCGTTGTAGAGACGGGAATTGCGGGGAAATTGTAGAACTGTGGAACATATCCTGCATAATTCGCAGAGAATTTATTCGCGCCATGAGATAAGGTAATACCGCTTATGAATCAGCCATCAATTTAACCAAATAAATAACTAGCACACATGGAATTAACCAAATACTTGTTAACCAAAGAAACACAGTAACTGATCAACTAACATAATTGAATCATATGTGTATACTCTCGCGTGTCCAACAGCCTTACAAACTGCCACCCAACTAACAGAGAGATAACTGTAAAATAAATCATTTTGATAGGAGCTATCCCGTTGTGTATTGCAATATATTGCAATAATATAATAATTTATTCCAGTCAATAAAACAACAAATTACGTTAGCTTGTGATACATAAATCAAAACATGGCCTTTCTGTAACGGCAATAAAACACTTGCTAACAGATCTCTACAACTTGGAATACATCCAACGATTGACGACATTAGCTGTAACCACAAACAGCCCCATGCAACTACAGCTTGTTATACTCGTAATATATATGTAATATAGCATTTTAGACATTTTAACTATAACATACTGATAGGAGTTTATAACATATATACGTTTTAAATACATCGGCCAACAGTTTGTGCATGAGCTTTAATGTCAAGGCAACTGTACACAATATGGGATCCCATAGTGTGTGCACTGTCTGAATGTGCAGTGCCAGGATTTTTTTTATATTTGGTCTGATGATGGGTCCTTTGAACCGAAACACGTCACCGAATTTTTAATATTGATCACTACGCACACATATATATATATATATATATAGTTTTCTTAAATTACTGGAATAAATTATTATATTAAAAATCATTTGTTTATCTAATTAGACAACACTATCGGTGATGAAGCGACAATGAGCCTAGCCAAGGAACACTTGTACCGTCTGTGGCACTTAGCGAAATAAAACTGTTCTAACACTAATCAGGTTTTTTCCATTATCCATATCACTCCATATTCGACTCGTTCTCTGTTGCAGTCTCAACTCGGACACCGGCTGCCTGAAACAAAAGGTTTCTTGTAGCTTGCCGCGTGCTCCTCTATGAACCGTAAAATACTGTGATGTTTTTTCTGTAATTCTTCCCATTTAAAAAAGGTGCCTGTCCTAAAATTCAAACCTGCATATCCTATCGAGTTGACAAAGTGTGGCTGAGTTAAAAACAACGAAAGTAAAGAAGGCGCGATATTAAACCACTTCGTTCTCTTCAAATTCCCACATCCTCTATTATAAAGCTCCACTTTAATAGTATCTTCACTTGCTTTCACCGTCTTCCAAACAAAGTTTCCCAAAAGGTTTCATTAAACATTTATCCTGTATTTATATTTTACCTCTTATATTATAGCCTTCCTAACCTGAGCACTGTAACAACACAACTAAAGCCGAACAAATTAGGAACTATACCCATACTTGTTATTCATCATACACGTGCCCATTGTTCTAGCAGCAAATATATTTATGTTCGATTCAATCAGAATGTTTCTAACAACACGGCTGTATACACGCGCTTCACACACACGATCATTTGAACACTGTCGTCCATAGACTACCGTCTGATATGATGATCTGCAGAAACACGAACCAGTTTCAATTTCTGTACGCCACACGATCGTAATTAATCCATTCTTTATGAAGTACCTTCGTGACAGTGAAGCCTGGAAAATGCGAGCAATCAAAACAAAGGTGATTGTCCATATTAATATGGAAGGTTTACCAGTATGTAGTACAATATATATTGGCTTATTAAATATGTCTATACGCAGCTCACGTACCAATTTACTGGCTGGAGGGACATGTAATTGAGGGTTGCCAGTATTTGACTAATGTATCTGCAACTTGCGAAGTGGGTTTATATGTTTATAATTCCTTATTGTGCCACATGGTGTTTTGTTTTGGGACAAAGGCGCAACTGTGAAAAGATTTTTTTTCTCGAACATTTACTTTTTTCCCCTATCTGTTGTCATTCTACGATTGTTCTACACGAAAGCCTTATCAACCGAATAATCACGTACCGCTAAACTGTCCCAAAGGACAGCCTCACACCATTCTTCTTTGTATGATTCTACTGGTGTATCAAGGCTAATTCACTCATACCATGCCGTGCTGCGCCCATGCCATGTTCCGATAGTGCCGTGTCCTTCGTTAAAGTCCGCGTGGTAGCCGGAAAAATCCGAACTGTTAGTCTAACATTTTAACGGATCTTCTTTTGAGTTCTGCTGCTACCATTCTTGACAGTCTTCAGCATGGGTAGTTGTGAGGATCAGGTGATAATTGTATGTGGGCTTTACATTCTTTCGAAAGAAGGAAAGCCAGTAAAACAAATATACTGGATTCGTAATGCGTTTTGATCGAAAGAAGAGGAAGGAGAATTTCACACTGTGTTTGGACGTCTGAAAAAGAACATGCAAAAATGTTTACAATATTTTAGAATTGGTATTTCGAAATTTGAAAACTTTAAAGAGTTGTTGCCCACATAGAATCAAAAGAAGAATACAAATGAAGACTAGCATGACAACAGAAGAAAGACTGAATTTAAATCTTAAGTTCAGTTCATATTCCTTATAATCTGCTGTCTCCATCGTCATCAGAACAACTAAACATATCCAAAAGGCTGTAGCACTCTGGTTAACAACCTTCATGACTGTCTGCGTTGTAGCTGGAAGAAGCAGAGCTTGGGCAGGTAGCCCACAGGCCGTCGAGAGACGGCCGAAGTTAATTCACACATGCCACGCAGTGCCCATACCGTGCCCGTGCCGCGCCCCTGTCGTGCTGTGCCATGGCCTTGAGAAGCCGCTTTCAGAGCGGCATGGTCGGAGCACGGCAGGGGCACGACATGGGATGTGTGAATTATTAGCCTGTAACGTAAAAGTATGCAGCCCTCCGTGGTGTCGATGGATACATTGACAGTTCCCACCTCTAGCTCTGATTTGCATTGATCACGCTTCCACTAATCAAATCTCTTACATTATAGCTCTCGAAAGATAACACGAAACAAAAATTCCGCTGAATGTGCGGGTCATGGACTTGTAAAAATTCTCGCATAAAAAGGGGCGCTTCCTACAGATAACCCAAATTCGTCGGCAAAAATCAGGGCTGCAAGACCATCCATAACGTAGGCATCTATTTACTGCTTCATACAACAGAATATTTTCGGAGGTCACTGCCACCTGGCGTACGAATGGGTAACTATAATGTGACTTGTTACTTTTGGGGCAGATTAACAACAGAATTTCAACTAGTAGGCTCGCTCACACATACACATGTTAGTTTTATGGCAATAATAAATTGAATCAAAGCATATAGATCACTAACTATATACATGCCGATCCCAGTAGCCGCTCTGTCTAAGGCGTTGGTATGCGGCTGCTCGCTTGTGAGATTGCTGGTTCGAATCCAGAAGGGAGTATGGATGTCTTTTTTTTTTTGTGAGTGTTGTGTGTTGTCATGTAGAGGTCGCTGCGTCGGACCAGTCACTCATCCAGTGGTGTCCTGATTGTGATCGTGAAGTCTCGATAATGAGGAGGCCCTGGCATACCCAACGCTGTCACGCCATGCTGTACGTTCTGTATTAACACTGTTTTTGTAAAGGCCTTGTGGTTGAGGTTGGTAAAGCTAGTTAAAGATACAGCTATCCCTGTAACAAGCCTGAACAGGCCCTGAGGGTTCCAGGAGTTCGAGGTTCCCAGATTTTGGTACAGTCGGCACATGAAGGTAGTAAGGTTGTTAGCCCTACACACCGGCCGCCTTTACTAAGTCGACCCGTGGACCACAGTGCGGCCGGAAGGATTATATCAATGGAAAATTCCAATGACATAATCGGAAATCGAACCCGTGACCTTCCAACTTGCAGCGCAGTGCCTAATCCAACTAAAAATTCAGAATGTCTGGTGAACATCATGAAAGTAAGTGCATCGCTATCTAACGGTGTGGAGCAGAGCTCTTTGGAGAAGCTGACAGTTCCTCAGTTAGCCAAGAAATTCCCCGCATTGTATGGAACCCGAAGGTTCGTTGCCGTATTCACAACAGCCTACCACTCTTCCCAATGCTGAACCAAATCAAGTCAGCCCACGCCATCTTACTCAGTCTCATTTCTTCCGGTTTTAATCGATACTCTGTATGCTTATCTCTCTCATGTGTTCCACGTACCCCACTCATCTTATCCTCCCTGATTTGACTACCACAACGTTGTACAGTCAATTATGACGTCTTGAGAGGCAATGAATATTTTGTGTCGTCATAAACGAGTGTTGTTCCACCCGAGGAATGCAATATTCAATAAAATGGTTTATTCCGTCTTAATACAACTGCAATATATTAGTTTCGTACCAATAACAGTACTTACGTATGTCTCTTAATATTTATAAAATAAACCCTATTATAAATATAGCGACTGACTACGGGCTGGACGGTCCGGGATCAAATCCCAGTGGGGACGAGATTTTCCGCCCGTCCAGACCGGCCCTGGGGCCCACCCAGCCTCCTGTAAAATGGGTACCGGGTCGTTACCGGGGGTAAAGTGCGGCCGGAGAGTGCTGCTGACCACCCACCCCCTTCTAGTGCCGCGGTCATGGAAGAGTAGAGCTATACCTTTACCCACGCTCTGGGCCACACCGGGCCTGTAACGGGATCACTTTACCCTTTTTTACCCTATTATAAATCTTAAACTTGCATTTTAAAATTAAAATTTTCATTAATATTATGATTTTATGTGAACACTATGGGATCCCATAATGTATACACACACTGAATGTACCTCACTGTAGTCAACATTGGCCTGAAGCTGGTTTTATAAAAACCGAAACATGTAGACAAGAAACTAATGTATTGAAGTTGTGTTAAGACGGAATAAACTATTTTAATTAATATTAAATAGCGCAACGAGGAGTGCAATGTTATGGTTGACAGTGAGGGATAAATTGGTACCACAGATTGTCTGAGGTTACAGAGAAGTTATCGCATAAACCGATGTCGTTCTAACAGGGTACGACTGTATGCGATTATGGCATTGTAGTTCTTGTAAGCCCCGCTATAAGAATTGGACCGTTTTAAAGGAGAGGAAGACTTGCGAGTCGGTTTTGTGCTGTTCGTGGATGCAGTAACTGTATTTATTGGTGCAAAAGTGCTTTAAAAAAATCAGAAGTCCCTTTTAATAACGATTTTAGCAAACGTTTTTATGTCTAAGCGAATCAGTGTACGGACATTTCATGTTTCATTCATTTGATTCAAACAGCGATGAATATGGTTCCATAAATACTCGCATGATGGCAGTAGACGACACATTCTGGCAATAATGGCTTCGAGACATGGAAGTTATTTAGGCACAGTTAGATATTGTGTAATTCCTGCAAGGCCCTACAATTGCTATTAACAGTAGCCACTCTGTGAATACGTGCAATGACGTCACGGTGAAGTCACCGACGTGTTTGTCTCTAATGTTTCGTTCAGCCTACTTCGCCTGAACTGCACTACGTGAGCGCATAATAGGGAGGTCCTGTCTAAACTTGCTTATTCCTATCCGAAACTGCGCCACAAAACACACAAACACATACGCACACTCACACACACATATATATACACACACACACACACATACACACACCCACACATACACACACCCGGCTCATAAATATTAAAATAGCGAAGGCGTACAGAACCATCTCCTACGAAGCATCCTGTGTGATGGCCGGAGTCCCACCTATAGGAATTGTGATCGCGGGGATGGTGCAACTGTACAAGAGAA